>Ga0209279_10000036_pt1 | contig 101235 bp, 97 predicted proteins | sample CoawatmetaG00DNA_3_FD_187508 | JGI IMG/M metagenome (GOLD analysis project Ga0209279, IMG submission 187508) | Marine microbial communities from the West Antarctic Peninsula - Coastal water metaG006-DNA (SPAdes) (version 2) | ecosystem: Environmental > Aquatic > Marine > Coastal ...
GCATCATACTTATATTTTATAATCGCTGAGGTCAGTATTGCGATATAGTTATTAGGGTCTAATGTTAAGGCTTTATTTATTGTTAAGCGAGCCAGTTTAACCTGTCGCTTATAATTACTGGCCAAGCTCTGCATAGGCATTTGCGTAGTTCGAGTCAAGCAGTATCGCCGTCTGGAACAGTTCAATGGCATTGGTTACTGAGCTGTTATCACCTTGCCATCGCTTTTGGAATTCGAACCGACCTTGCAGAAGGGCGTTATAGGCCTCGGACCATAAATTTTTATCTGTACCTGCTTCAATCAGCTGGGCGGTAATACGGACTCGATTGCCAGACTTTCGAACACTACCTGCCAAAATATTATTGACCCCTAAGTCTTGAGCCACTTCTGATGTCTTTATGTCTTTGCCCTTATAGAAAAATGAGGAAGAACGAGAGGTAACATGCAGTTTTAGGATTTTTACTAGCACGTTGAGTATCTCTTCGGAGATACCATCGGAGAAATATTCTTGCTCCTTATCAGAAGACATATTCACAAAAGGTAATACCGCAATGGATGAGGGCGGTGTTTGTTGAATTACATCGTTTGTTCGCTGCGAATGAACTGTTGGCTCTTTTGCTGTAATAACTTTAGCAGGCTTAGCCCCAAGATCAGCGTTATAGATAGAGTAACTCACCGCTAATAACACCACTAAACTTAAGGTAACAAAAACTCGCTTGCGTCCTGTGTACTAAGTAATAGAGGCTTTAGCTGGAATGGGAGATTCTTTATCAATGCCGTTAGGCTTGATTTCAAATGCCCAGGCAAAAAATATGGCGAAAGGAAAACCGATAAGCGCAAGAAAGAAAATAACCGTGTTCATCCACTCTGGCATATTAAAGGCGGGAACGGCTATGGTAGTTACTTGGATTACAATCCAAGCAAGGACAAGATAAGCGACCCCCACCGTGAATACTTTACGGCGCTTAAGCTCTGTGAACAGTGACTCAGACAAGGTAGACCCTTATTTTTTATTGTTATTTAAGATAATGCGTTGATATTCGAAGGGCATACCATATATTGTATGTGGATATACCCTGTGCGATGAGTTCATGGTAATAGAAGAATAATCGTGGAAATTAGAGCGCCTATATTATCTTTGTTTTTTATGTTGTAAAAAATTCAGACTGTTTATGATACTAGTAGTCTGAATAAAAAAATTAGTGCGATGCAATGACAACTTCTCTATACCAGATCAGGTCAAATATTATATGTTACGTTATTAAATAAGCAGTAAATGATTAAAGCGTATCCTTAACGTTTGGTTATAGAGGATCTTTTGGGACGATATAAATAAAATAAATCATTGACCTCATTCATTGAGCTTAGCCGATTAGTTCTATTGTCATTCTGCTTTAACGCATAAAAAAATAGTGGAAGTTAAAATATGTGATAATACATATTTTAGTTGTTGATAAAGCTCTATACTAATCGCTTTATTTTTCGTTAACCATAAACTAATAAGGGCACCCGATGAATACCAAAATATACAAGAGCGTACTTGCGCTCACGGATAGTTTATTAAGAGCTGTTCAAGAAAAAAACCAAGCAAAATTTGATGGTTATTATTTAGACTTAAAGCAGTTGTGTGTAGAGAATGAAGATACAGATAAAGACCATCCCGTGCAGTGGGAAACACTCGCTGATTTTACTGATGACCTAGCATTGGCGATTAACATTTATAAACAAGCGCTAATTAAGGCTGAAGCAATTAACTCTAAAGATTTTTGTTCATCTATTGGTTTTTCAGTGGCGTCTTTAAAAGTCGAGTTGGGAGATGAAGTAGGTGCTATTGAATACTTAGAAAAAGCTAAAGTCAGTTGTAATAAAATTATTGATAAAGAATTAAAAGCAGAGATTCATGACTTATTGGAAGCATTAAAAGGGCCAGATAAAACCGATGGTTTCAATGAAGAATAAAGATATCGTGTTAAGTATATTTAATTTTATTCCAGTACTCTGAAAATCTAAATTTAGGGTTATATTACCAGTAAGCTTTGGTAAGCGTGCATCAGAAATTAAGCTATTAAACGTGTTGCTTATTAACGCGAAAATATTTAAATCGTATTTACTATTGAAAGTCAATATAGCTGTCTCCATAACTTACTCTAATACTATAACAAAATGCTAACTATTAAATTAATACCAATAAAGCATTACAACAAGAGAATATATCGATGGCTAATATCGTAGCAATTAAAAAAGAACAACATGAAAAATTAAAATTGGCGAATAAAAGAAATTTAAAACAAGTTTCTGGTCAGCACATTATTCCTGTTACCGCGGCTGAGTTTGCTCAGTCAGCGAGTAGTTTTCCTGTCGTGCTCGTTAAAGACCCTGAGTCAGAGCGCTATCGTTGTGTTGCTATGCTTGGTTTAGAGAGTGGCGAAAATTTATTTTACAAAGAAGATAAATGGTTAGGTCTATATATCCCACAAAGTATTGGTATGGCACCATTTATGTTGGGTGTTGACCCTGATAAAGAAAAAACATTAACAGTGTGTGTAGATTTAGACAGTGAGTTTATTGGCGAAGATAAAGAGTTAGCTTTGTTTGATGAGCAGGGCGAAGAATCAGAAGTACTTAAAAATGTGCAACAGTCATTAGGTCGTATATATGAAAACGAAAGAATGACCGATCAGTTTATCAAAGAATTAGCCGATAATGATTTACTCCAAGAACTTGAATTAAAAATCAACTCAATCTCAGGTGAGAACAAAAAATTAGTAGGTATTTTTACGGTCAATGAAAAGAAAGTGGCTCAATTAGCTGATGATAAAGTCTTAGATTTCCACAAGCGTGGTTTATTTGTTCCAATTTACGCTATGTTGGGTTCATTAAGCCAGATGAACCGTCTGATTCAACTTAGAAATGAAAGTTCAGATGATAAAATTAGCGGGATTCAAATCACTCCGACTGGAGTAGAAGAAAGTACCGTAGAAGAAAAAAAGTAACCTAACGTCACAATATGCGTTTTAAGAAAAAGGGACTTAGGTCTCTTTTTTTAAATCTCTAGGGCGGTCAATCAAGTTGCTTGGCGATTAAAACCTTCGTTGTGCAAATGAAGTGACTAATAAATCTCTCGATAAATTAAAGAAAAAGACTTTTCTCAAGTGTTGTTTTAAAGTCTGTATGCATATTTTTTACCTAAGTGGTAAAGGACGTACTAAATCTAAACGCCTCCTTTTTTTGTTAACTAAACTAATATCGAGCTTATTATTGTGGCGATACACATACCGTTAAAAGATTTAAGTCAATGGCAACAAGTTGCTTTTTGTAGTGCACTTTTAGAGCGAATGTTACCCAATTATAAAATGTTTAGCGATGTTGAACAGTTTGGTGAGTTCAAGGTGATCCGAAATCAACTGGATTTGGTTTGGCAATGGTTAGATAAAAATAACCGCTGCAAAATTAATTTTACAGCGCAGTTAACTAAACTTGAAGAACAAACGCCAAACCCCGAACATTTTAATACCTTCGGTGTATTTCCTGCGCTCGACGTTTGTATGGCATTAATGTCACTTTTACAGGCAATGCAAGATAAGGATGATGAGGGGTTTTTTAACGTAAGCCGTCTATCAGCAAACAGTGTTAACTTTTATGTTGAGCTTTTACTGTCAGAAGCGTTAAATAATCAAGATGAAGAGGTAATCATAGAAGATGATATTAATCAACATCCGCTGACACAATGGGAGGTTGAAAGCCAACAGGAACTTTTTGACTTTATTAAAAGTGGGCCAGAGAATAAAACTACTTGTATTAAAGCTAAGACATTGATGCTTGAAGAAGGACTTTCTAATTTAGGGATAGAGATTTAAGCACTAATAAGTTAGTGAGTACTATTTTTGATATTGATAGAGCTGGTAAATAACTTGACCGGCAATTTTTTCTTTTAATAAATGCCAGTTATGAGGAAGTTGTTGTGAATTATTATCGGCTTCCATTTCAACATAAATTAAGGCCTCTTCTGCTAACCAACCACTATTGAGTAATACGGCACACTGCTCAGCAAGTTGTTTTCTAAAAGGAGGGTCTAGAAATATTAGATTGTATGCTTCAACATTTTCTTTTAAGTACGCTAAGGTATTTACTTGGTTAATGTGGACACTTTCGGCTTTAAGTAGCTGCTTATTGGCTCTCAACTGATTGACGGCTAGTTTGTTTAATTCTAAGAGGGTGACTTGCTGAGCACCACGTGATATGGCTTCAAAACCTAAACTACCAGAACCAGCGAAGCAATCGAGGCACTTCGCACCTTTAATATAAGGCATTAGCCAATTAAAAACGGTTTCTTTTACACGGTCGGTCGTCGGTCTTAAACCTTCAGCCATTAAGACCGGCAGTTTACGACCTCTGTGTTTTCCAGCGATGATTCTAATACTGCCTTTGGTGGAATTTGTAATTGTTTGTTTTTTTGTATGATTCATATCACTGACAGTTATATTTTTAGGTGTTACTATAAGGGTAATTATAACCTTATCCCGCTTTGATTGAAAAATTTATGTCTAAGAAAAAAGGTATGCTCTCTTGGTTAGGTTTAGGTGACCAGGAAAAGAAAGAGCAAGTTGTTGCTGAAAAAGAAAATGTAGAAGAAACTATAGATAGCGCTGAAGAAAAAATTAGTGAGCTTGATGTTACTAAGGAAATAGTTGATTTATCATTTAATAATGAAGTTAACGACCTACCAGAACCAGAACCAGAACCCACATCAGGATTTTTTACTCGATTAAAACGAAGTTTATCTAAAACACGCCAAAACTTAGGTGGCGGTTTAATTGATCTGTTTCGAGATAAGAAGATTGACGATGATTTATTTGAAGAATTAGAAACCCACCTGTTACTTGCCGATGTAGGTGTCGATACTACAAGTAAAATAATTACCTCCCTTACCGAATCTGCCAATAGAAAACAGTTAAAAAATGCTGAAGCTTTATATGATTTATTGAAAATAGAATTGAAAAAAATTATAGAACCTGTTGCAAAGCCGTTAGAAGTCAACAGCGATGATGGCCCTTTCGTTATACTAATGGTCGGAGTCAATGGTGTTGGTAAGACAACAACGATTGGTAAATTGGCGAAAAAATTTCAAGCACAAGGTAAATCAGTGATGTTAGCCGCAGGAGACACTTTCCGAGCTGCTGCCGTTGAGCAGTTGCAAGTGTGGGGGGAACGTAATGATATTACCGTTATTGCTCAGCAAACAGGAGCTGATAGCGCCTCGGTGATTTTTGATGCGATAAGTGCTGCGAAAGCTCGAAATGTCGATGTGTTAATTGCCGATACCGCAGGAAGGTTGCAAAATAAAGGTCATTTGATGGAAGAACTTAAAAAAGTGGTTCGAGTGATGAAAAAAATTGATAAAAATGCACCTCATGAAGTTATGCTCACGCTAGATGCTGGAACAGGCCAAAATGCCTTGAGTCAAACAGACCTTTTTAATAAAGCGGTTAATTTAACTGGACTAACATTAACCAAGCTTGATGGCACAGCAAAAGGGGGCGTTATTTTTGCGGTTGCTGATAAGTTTGCTATTCCCATTCGCAACTTAGGTGTTGGAGAGGGCATTGATGATTTACGCCCATTTAATAGTGATGAATTTATAGAAGCACTTTTTTCAAAATAACAATTAATTAACAACTGATACTAATATGATTCGTTTTAATGATGTAAATAAAACATATCCTGGCGGCTTTTTAGCATTAAAACGAGTAAGTTTTAATCTTGAGCAAGGAGAAATGGCTTTTTTAACGGGGCACTCTGGCGCGGGGAAAAGCACGTTATTAAAATTGATCAGTTTAATGGAAAAGCCAAGTTCAGGTAGTATTCAAATCAATGGTACTGAACTTGCCAACATAAAATATAAAGAAATCCCTTATGTTCGTCGTGGCATTGGTATGATTTTTCAAAATCATAACTTACTCACTGACCGAACGGTGTTTGATAATGTTGCACTGCCTTTAATTATAGAAGGTTATGGCCACAAAGAAATTAAGAAACGTGTTGAGGTGGCTTTGGAAAAGGTTCACTTGAGCAGTAAACTACGATGTTATCCTTATATGCTTTCCGGCGGTGAACAGCAACGAGTCGGTATCGCAAGAGCTATTGTTAATAAACCCCCAGTGCTATTGGCGGATGAACCAACAGGTAATTTAGACCCCAAACTCTCAATGGATATTATTCGCTTATTTGAGGAGTTTAATGCTGTAGGTGTTACCGTTCTTATTGCTACCCATGATTTAGGGTTAATTGCCCGAATGAAATACAGAACATTGACTATTAAAGAAGGAACTATGATCACGGATGGCCTTGTTGAGGGGATGAAGGTAGCAGATAAAGGACTGAATTATGAGTAATCCACTTCCTATTATGGAGTCTCCTCGGCGGCAAAGTTTTGTCCGTCGGTTACTATCATTACCTGTTCGTCATGCGCAACAAGCGGTTGGTAGTTTAGGTGACTTATGGCGCACACCTTTTACTACCGTAATGACAGTGTTAGTTCTCGGTATTAGTTTAACGTTACCTGCAACACTGCATTTATTTGTAAAAAACGCTCAGCAAATAACCACACAATGGGACAGTGCATCTGAGATTAGTTTATTTCTTAATTTATCAATAAGTGAAAAAAGTGCTCAAAATGTAGTACAACGTATTAAACTTTATCCTGAAGTAGCTAAAGTAGAATATATTTCAGCTGATCAAGCCTTAAAAGAATTTAAAGTTTTATCTGGTTTTGGCCCCGCACTTGAATATCTAGATAAAAATCCATTACCTGCAACAATTGTAGTTACACCAACAAATAGAGCTTCGCAAGCCCACGCTGTCGGTGACTTACTCATAAAGTTAGAAAAAGAAAGAGAAGTTGAGCAAGGTAAGTTGGACTTAGAGTGGCTATCTCGATTAGAAGCGATGGCGATGCTTATTGAAGACATTGTTACTAGTGTTGCCTTTTTATTATGCTTATCTGTGATACTTATTATTGGCAATACCATTCGTTTAGCTATAATTAATCAAAAAGAGGCGATTGCAGTAATGAAACTCGTTGGTGCAACAGACAGTTTCATTCAAAGACCCTTTTTATACTTAGGTATTTGGTACGGTATTTTAGGTGGTTTATTGGCGAGTATTACCATTGTATTATTGTCTTATTACCTCTCCGGAGCTGTAAATAAATTAACTAATTTATATGGTAGTGACTTTGTTCTTCAAGGGTTAACTTGGAATGAAAGTTTTACACTCATTTACTTTGCTATCGGCTTAGGTTTACTGGGAAGTTATATTTCAGTTCGTCAGCATATCCGAGGAATTGAACCTAAAACGGATTAATTTCATTTTTCTGCTTTTGGGTAAGTAAAGTTTTTTTATATTCTTTGTTATTGATATTATTGGTATTATTACCTATGTGTACTTAATCGGTAACAAATTGGTACAATTTCACTAGTAAATTTGAAATATAATATTGTTTTAACTTATCTGGTAGGTTAATGTATTTCGCTTATCGTTCACTAGTGCAATGAAATTTTGTTATAATTGCTAGTTAGAACAGGAGAGATTTTATGAGTAATGTTAAACAGTCAATGGCGCTAATTTTGCCTAAAAGCGGCAGCATCGAATCTTATATGCAATCAGCATATAGTATTCCTGTGCTTACTGCTCAGCGCGAACATGAACTAGCTACTCGTCTTTATTCAGAAAATGATTTAACAGCGGCGCAAGAGTTGATTATGTCGCATCTCAGATTTGTTATTCATATTGCTAAAGGTTACTCGGGTTATGGTTTACCACAAGCTGATTTAGTTCAGGAAGGAAATGTGGGTCTAATGAAGGCGGTAAAACGCTTCAATCCTGAAGTTGGCGTACGCTTAGTTTCATTTGCTGTGCATTGGATTAAAGCTGAAATTCATGAATATGTATTGCGTAATTGGCGTATTGTTAAAGTTGCTACCACTAAAGCACAGCGTAAACTGTTTTTTAATTTACGTAAAAATAAAAAGCGCCTAGGTTGGTTTAGTAATGCCGAAGTGAGTACGGTTGCTGAAACTTTAGGAGTAACTACTAAAGATGTTTTGGAAATGGAAACTCGCATGAGTAGCCAAGATCAAGCTTTTGAACTCTCGTCAGATGATGATGCGGGTATTGATGCGGGTACATTTTCTCCGGCGCAATTTTTAGAAGATAAATCATCAGATTTAGCCACAAGTGTTGAAGATGATAATTGGGAAGATCACTCTAATCAGCGCCTATCGACAGCATTAGTCACTTTGGACGACCGTAGCCAAGATATTATACGTACTCGTTGGTTGTTGGAAGATAAAACAACATTACAAGAATTGGCGAATAAATATCAAATATCTGCTGAACGTGTTCGACAGTTAGAAAAAAATGCCTTAAATAAACTAAAAAATACTATGGTGTTTGACTAACCGTTCTTAACGTAAAATAAACGTTTTAAAAGCCGACTTAAGTCGGCTTTTTTTATAATTAATATTACTCTTTAATGTGCAGGGTATTTGTACATCAGTTATCACCTTTTGCGCTCTCGTCTGACTAATGTTAACCAACCATATAAGTGCCAGTGCCAAAGGCAATATGCACACCAAGTTCATTATGCAGTTCCATACGAGAAACAGCGACCTTGTTACCATTTCGAATAATTCGTGCAGTGGCAATAAATTCTTTACCTCTACCCGGCCTTAAAAAATCAGTTCGTAAATCGATGGTGCTTAACCGCATTAGGCTTTGCTGAATTTTATCAGGAGATATGTCGTCCATTCGTTCGATAATATTGGCGGCAGCAACAACACCACCGGCAAGATCAAGGACTGAAGCAGTAACCCCTCCATGAAGCGTTTTTTGTATTGGGTGGCCAATTAATTTGTCTTGCCAAGCAAAGCGAACTTCTGACTCATCACTATTAAAGTGGGTGATTTTAAAGCCTAATAGTTGATTAAAAGGCATTTCTTCTGTCCATAGGCTGGCTATCTGTTGGTAAATCAACTCTTTTTTCATTAGGCTTTAGTTGTCTGGTCTGATCACTTGTGAGTTAGATTAGCACTATTTGTTATTCTAGTACCATTAATAAATTGCTTGGTTTTGTTAGCATAGGGTAAACTAGCGATCCAATAATAGTTAAGCGGTTTTTTTGTTGAACGTCCCTTTAAGTCAACCCTCTAAAGAGCAACTCATTGATGCATTAAAGCATCACTTTGGTTACCAAACTTTTCGCCTAGGCCAAGCAGAAATTATTCAAAACCTATTGCAAGGCCAAGATAGCTTAGTTCTTATGCCAACAGGGGGAGGAAAATCATTGTGTTACCAATTACCGGCAACGTTATTGCCGGGTGTAACTATTGTTGTCTCACCCCTTATTGCGTTAATGAAAGATCAAGTTGATAGTTTAACTCGGCATGGAATCTCAGCGGCTTTTATTAACTCTACTCTTGATGGGGCTGCTATTAATGGTATTTTCCAACAATTAAACAAAGGTGAAATCAAGTTACTTTATGTTGCACCCGAGCGTTTGAGTAATTATTATTTTTTACAAAAGTTAGCTGAAACTACTATTAGTTTATTTGCTATTGATGAAGCCCATTGTATATCTCAATGGGGCCACGACTTTCGGCCAGCCTATACTAAATTACAATGTATAAAACAAAATTTCCCTTATGTACCGGTAATGGCGCTTACTGCCACGGCAGATGTTACAACACGTAAAGATATTCTTAATCAACTTCAGCTTACTAATCCTTTTATTCATCTTGATAGCTTTGACCGGCCTAATATTCGCTTGACCTTAGCGATTAAGTATAATGGCGAACAACAGGTATTAGGCTATTTGAATAAACGAAAAGAAGACAGCGGCATTATCTATTGTAATAGCCGTTGGCAAGTTGAAAAATTGAGTAAATTTTTAGCAACAAAGGGAATAAACTGTGCGGCATATCATGCGGGTATGGAAGTTGAAATAAGAAATACCGTACAGGATGGTTTTGCAAAAGATAATATTCAAATAATTGTGGCAACAGTGGCCTTTGGTTTAGGTATTAATAAGCTCAATATTCGTTTTGTGATTCATTTTGAACCACCAAAAACGTTAGAGTCATATTACCAAGAAATTGGTCGAGCGGGGCGGGATGGTTTGGAGGCAGAAGCCTTATTTTTACATGATGAGAAAGACATTACCCGAATAAAAAAGCGCATCAATGATGGTGAAAGTGAGCAAAGAGTCAATGTTGAGTTACAACGTTTTCAGGCAATGACGGGCTTTGTTGATTCACAAACCTGTAGGCGTCAAGTGGTACTTAACTACTTTGCTGAATACACGGAACAAGGTTGTGGTAACTGTGATATATGCCTAGATCCCCCTAGTCAATTTGATGGCACACAAGCGGCACAAAAAGTATTATCCTGTGTATTTCGCATTAAACAACAAGGTGATATTGGTCATGTTATTGATGTACTCAGAGGGCAATCAAGCCTAAAAGTTATGTCTATGGGGCACAATAAAGTTTCTACCTATGCTATTGGGCAAGATAAAACACCGGGTTACTGGTTTTCTATTATTGGTCAGCTAATACATTTAGGTTTCTTACAACAAAATATTGAACAACAATCTGTTTTGGTTTTGACAGAAGCGGCAAGAAGCGTATTAAAAGCATCAGAACCACTAATGTTAGCAAGCCCAAGGTTACAAAAAGCGAGTTACTGGCAACATAAAAAACAAGATAATCAATATGATAGGAGGTTATTTGCTAAGTTACGAACCTTAAGAAAAGAAATAGCAGATATAGAAGATATCGCCCCTTATATTGTTTTTAATGACGCAACACTGTCAGAGTTAGCTCGAATAAAACCTAAAACATCTAAAGAGTTTTTAGCTATTAATGGTATTGGTGATACCAAGTTACTCCGTTATGGTGAGTCTTTTTTACAGCTTATTCAACAACATGCCAATTAGTTTAGCTATTTAATAACGTTAATATATTAATTATGGATAAAAAAAAGTGCCCCAAGAGCACTTTTTTAATTATTCACTTAAAAATAAGCGATTATTTTAAGCCAGCATAGTAAGCCGAGATGTCAGCTATGTCAGTTTCGCTTAATGCCATAGCCATTCCACCCATGATGGCATTTTTACGAGTGCCAGATTTGAAATGCTTTAATTGCTGAGCAAGGTATGCTTCTTTTTGTCCCGCAAGGTTCGGGTAAGTAGGAATTGCAGATATACCTGCAGCACCATGGCATGCTGCACACATACCTGCTTTAGCTTTACCAGCAGCTGCATCACCAGCAAAAACAGGCGAAGTCATCATAATGGTTGCTGCAATAGCAAGAGTAATTTTTTTCATAGTACTTATACCTCTGTAAGGATTAAAAATTCTTTCATGATTATATCTAAAATTTTTAAGTTGTTGTTGGTTTTTTATCACTATATGTCTATTTAATTAAATTTTATCATTTCCATCACAGATATATTTCTCTAATAAGGCGGTCATAGACTTCCCTTTTGGGCTGGTAACTACTTATTTGATTTGCCTTTTATGAGCCTAAAAGCTCATTGACCAGCCTGTAACAATAAAAATAATATGTGTTAAAATATTTATGTTATTCAAACTAACAGCTCAGTGTTAAATACTGTACAATTTTAAATAAACCGGCACCTAATGATATAACTCACTAAGCTGTAGATATTAATATGAAATTGATTTCTTTAATTATTTTTACCTTGTTTTTATTACAGCCTCATTCTGTTTTAGCAAACAACCGTATTGCTGATACTTTAGTTATTGAAAAAAACACTAGAATAATAGAGGATTTATTTAATCAAAATAAGGAGTATATCTCTGTAAATAATGTGATGCCTATTTTGAATAATATAATTGAAGAACGCCATCTTTATCCAAATAATACAATTGCAAAAGTATTTATTTTATTTGCTGAGGTGGCTAAGAATAAAATCGACGTAGACCGTTCTTTTCAGTTTACACGCATTGGGTCAAAACTAATTAGCATTGAGTTACCATTAAAATTTAATTTATTATTGAAAGTTGCTACACAATATTATCTAAAAGGTCAGTATCAAGAGGTATTAACCATCTCAAATGAAGTAATGACATTGGCTAAAACAGTAGGTAATAAAAAGGATTACTTACTGGCTCTAGCATATCGCTCCGTGGGTCACGCGTTAACTGACAATTACTTTGAAGCGTTTACTGATTTAAAAAGTTTTGAAAACCTTATTAAGCGTAACAAAAATTTTGAAGATAATATTGAGCTATTAGAGGTAACTTCTACGGCTTATCATTATTTAGGTGATTACCAAAGTATGTTAACGACAAATCAAAAAATAATTAAATTACGTTTTGATTCATCGTTAACATTTAATTTAGTCAATAATTATTACCATTTAGCAACCGCTTATCACCATTTAGGCCTATTAGATGATGCTTATAACGCCTACTGGGAAACTAAAAGATATGCTAAAGAGCAGCAAGACCACGTTCAAGTAGCTTTTGCTGAGCTTGGTCTTGGTCAGATTCTACTTTTACAAAAAAATTATCAAGCGTCATATTTGACTTTGTCCAAAGTAGAAAAACGATTTAAAGAAGATAATTTAACTAAACCCTATTTAAGTACATTACTTTCGCTTGCCAAAGTAAGTTTGTTAAGTAGTAAACAAGAGTTTGCGCATCAATTGTTAAAAAAAGCTGAAAAAATGATGTCTGGTATTAAGCTCACGAGTGAACAGATAGAGTTATATTTATTATTAGCTAACATGTATGAATCTCAAGAAAATTATAGTCAAGCGCTAGCGTTACTTAAACGGTATAACAAGCTATATGAGAGCTTTACTAACAATATAATATCGGCCATTTCACTACGTACAAACGATGGGCCAGGGCAAGAGAAAGTTAAAGAATTAATGATTAAACTTACCGATAAAACTGAATTAAACGCCATTTTTTATAAAAAATTTCAACAACAACAGTTTACTGTTTTTGTGATGGTTATTGCTTTTTCTATTGCCATTTTTTTACTCATTCTTTTTACTGTTAAGCGACGTTTAAAAAAAATGAATATTGCTTATGGAGAAAGGGAGAAACAGGCATACTTTTTAGAAAGTCCCCTGCAAACAAAACAAATTTACCAGCGTGCCTATAAACAGGCTCGAAAGTATAATTATCCAATGAGCATAGGCTATGTTTCAATCGATAATTGGAAAGAGCTTGCCTTTAGGTTTAATAAAAAGATCCTTAATGAGGTAAGTAAAACTATTGCTACTTTAATTAACGAACACACAGTCGAATTTGATTATGCAGGTTTGATTAACGAAGGTGAGTATTTATTGTTATATCCACATCAAACGAGTTCAACGATAGAAAAAAGTTTTGAGGAACTGAAAGAAGTACTTAATGTTAGATTATTTGCTAATTTGGGAGGTGAGGCAGTTAATATACATTTCTCTTTGGATACCCCTAGCGTACAGGATATAGATCCTTATATATTTTTATCAAAGCTGAGAGATGCTGCAGTGTCTGCTGACTCAGGTGTTGAATACAGTACCAATAAAGCTTCAGTGTGAAATTATTTCCATTTTATTGATAGTCGCTATCACTCTAATTATTTTTCAAGCGATAATAATGCAAATATAATTACTTTCCCATATCCATTATAAATAGAGCAGTAACCTAACACTCTAAGCTTTAATCTAAAGACATGGATATGGTTTTTAGTGAGTTGTTGATATAATTTAGACGTATGTTTTATTGAACGGAAGAGACCCAAATGAGCCAAGTACTAAACGACCTTTCTGCACTACTAAAATTAGAGGTCATTGAGCAGGGATTATACCGTGGACAAAGCCAGGACCTTGGCTTTCCTGCATTGTTTGGTGGTCAAGTCATGGGCCAAGCGTTATCGGCAGCTCAAGAAACTATTGATAAGAGCCGTAACGTTCATTCTCTTCACTCTTACTTTTTACGACCGGGAGATGCTAAAAAATCTGTAGTTTATGAGGTCGAAAATATTCGAGATGGTAAAAGTTTTAGTACTCGTCGAATTAAAGCTATCCAAAATGGTAACGCTATCTTTTATATGACAGCCTCATTTCAAAAGCCTGAAGAAGGTTTTGATCATCAAGAAATTATGCCAGAGGTAAGCGCGCCAGAAACTATTTCATCTTATAGTGATTTTATCAAAGCCAATCAAGATCAAATACCCGCGAGTATTCGTGAGATTTATTTAGCTGAAAAGCCAATAGAAATTAGGCCTGTTGATCAGTACAACTGGTTAAACCCTGAAAAAATGCCGGCTAAATGTAATATGTGGATAAAGGCCAACGGTACCTTACCGGATGATCTTCGAATACACACTTATATGTTAGCTTATACTTCAGATTTTCACTTTTTACCTACTTCATTAATGCCACATGGCGTTAGTCATTGGCAAAAAAACTTCCAAATAGCGACAATTGATCATGCTATGTGGTTTCACCGACCGTTTCGATTTGATGACTGGTTACTTTATTCAACAGAAAGTCCATCAGCTAGCAGTGGTCGAGGCTTAGTTCGAGGCCAAATCTTTAATCGTCAGGGCCAGTTGGTTGCTTCAACCATCCAAGAAGGCGTGATAAGACAAAGATAATGTGAAAGTTGCTTAAAGGTTACCTTTATAGCTTTCCAGAGTAACTCCTTTTAAAGGCCATTGAGCCGAACACCGAGTTAATATGACGACTCTCCTTAAATAAGGTAGACAAATTTTGGGAGAGCTATTTATATTTTTTTACAAACGTTCTATTGCTAGGTCGTTGATATATCGCTAAGTCAAATGAACCTATAATAGCGAAGAGGTGATCAAAAATATCACTCATTAATTCCTCAAAATCAACCCATCCAGTTCCACTTGCATTGGTGAAGCAGTAGACCTCAATAGGTATACCTTTCTCTGTTGATTGCAGCTGTCGTACCAACAAAATAGCATCATTGTTTATGTCGGGATGATTATGTAAATAGTTTTTAATATAGGCTCTAAAACAGCCAATATTAGTGAGATTACGCCTATTTATTTGTGCCATATCACTTGAAGGGTCTATTCTTTCATTCGCTTGTTCCATTACTGATTGTTTATTGTTAATGAGGCTAGAAAGGAGGGTGATTTTTTTCATCCTTTCTATGTCTTCAGCCGTTAAAAATTTGACACTATCAGTATCGATGTTAATACTGCGTTTTAACCGTCGACCTGTAGTCATCATTTGTTGATAATTTTTGAATTCTTTATTGATCAAGTCATAAGCGGGTATCGAGCTAATAGAGTTATCCCAATTTCTAATTTTACATGTAGTAATTGATATATTGAGCACTTCACCATCGGTATCTTTATCAAGGACAATCCAATCACCGACTTGTACTAATTTTTGTGCGGCAACTTGAATACCCGCGACAAAACCTAATATTGCGTCTCGGAAAACTAATAGAATAACAGCGGAAACCGCTGTCAACCCGCTTAATAAGTAGGCGGGTGATTTGTCTAGTAATACACCAATAGACAAAATTATAGCTACAGCAATAACAATGACCTTAAGTAACTGTGTTACTTGCTGTATTGGCATGTTTTTTGTTAATTTTTGATGGTCCAATTGATCATAAATAGCATTGACGACACTAAATATTAAGCGAGTCCCATGATAAATAAGCAAGAGATTTGCAGCTAATAACCATATCGATTCAATAAACTCATTAGAGATCAAGCTTGAAAACTGTATAGCAAGAATAATTGGAAAAACTCTAATGAGATTAAGAAATAATTTATGCTTTAGTAGGTAAGTTGCAAGAGGGTGCTTTAATTTAACAATGGCTTTTCTGATTACAGGGGTAATCAAATAAACAGCAATAAAATATAAAAGGTTAATTGCAGTAAAAAGGATAAATACTCTGATTATTGGGAACCATAAAGAATCTAACGCCAATCCTAGGACGTTTGTACCAAAATTTATTAAGCCACTACTTAAAGTTGAAATATCCATCGTCTACTAATTTCTAAAGATTTTATGTAGTTGTAACACGTTGCACACCAAAGTTAAAATATAGCCTGACATTACGGACAAAAAAATATCATTACTATTAATAGTTTGGGCTTTTATAATATTTATTTAAGATGTTTTTATTAGTAAACTTATTTTTTTTGTCTATTTGATGTGTGACTGTCTTATGGATACAGATTAATAATCTCTGAGGTTAACTGATGGATGATGTTTTTTGAAGTTCTACGAGTTTTAGTTCTTTATCTCGCCAAATTTGATTAACCCATTTTTGAAAGTGAATTTTGGTTGCTCTGTCATTAAAGTAATCACCCTTGAGGTTTTCTTTAATGACCATCGTTTCAACATTCACTTCTATTTGATTAACTTTTCCTAAGATAAAATCACTAAAACTAGGAATACCCTCTGGATAATAGATGGTGACATTGACTATTTTATTTAAATGTTCACCCATGGCATCAAGTACAAAAGCAATACCTCCAGCTTTAGGCTTTAATAGTTGTGAATAAGGAGACTGTTGTTTGTTATGCTTTTCATCAGTAAAGCGGGTACCTTCGATAAAATTCATCACGCTAACAGGTTTATATTTGAATTTTGCACAAGCTTTTCGGGTGGTTTTTAGATCTTCCCCCTTTAAGCTTGGATTCTTTTTTAAAAATGCTTGGCTATAACGTTTCATAAAAGGAAAGTCTAAAGCCCACCAAGCAAGCCCAAGAAATGGCACATAGATTAGTTCTTTTTTAAGGAAGAATTTTAAGAAGGGGATTTTATTATGCAGTATGCGTTGTAACACAAGAATATCCACCCAGGTTTGGTGATTACTGATAACTAGGTACCACTCTGCTAGGCTTAGTTCATCTAAACCAGTGACATTAATTTTAGTTTTAGTGAATGTTTTTTGTATTTGGGTATTTACTGCTACCCAGTTGTTGGCCATCTGATCCAATAACTTACTTAGCACCTTCCGGCATAAACGAAAGGGAATTAATGCTTTGAATAATGAAAACAGGGCAATTGGTAGGAGCCAGACAATAGTATTGACTGCATAAAACACAAAAGAAATTAGGCCAATCATTATAGCCGGTAAAAAACTCAACATTTTTGCTCAAATATATAAATTAAACAGATTAATACTGCAATGTTAAAACTATTTACTTTATATTTCAGTAAGTAATTTGGATTGTTCAATAACATTAGCTCATTAACGACTGTAATGTAAAATGATAAAAATCACAATAAAGTCAATATTTTAGACTAAAAGAATGATTTTAACTTTTTTTTTAATGGTGTTGAGATTAAATTATTGTAAAAGTGAATCTTTATAAGGAGGTAACACTTAGCCTTTAGTGTATAAAAATCACACTACCCTAAGTATAAGTCCGTTAATTATCGGTTTTATCCAGACTTTTATTGTTATAAATATACAGTTATGAAGCAATATCTAATAAAAGCATTAAAAATAGTATTATAGTCTATGTTATGTGAAAGCGCTTGTTGCAAACCGCCCTTATTTCAAGGCATTCTTAGGGAGGTGTTTTAAAGGTCAATGGGTGTTTCAAAATTTTGGAGGCAAAATGAATTTTAATCGTGTGGTGATCAAGGTGGGTAGTGCTTTAGTTGCACCGAGGGGGGAAGGTTGCAGTGGTAAATACCTATTAGCGATTGCTCGATTTATCACTGAATGTCACCAAGTAGGTATCGAGGTAATCTTAGTTTCTTCGGGCAGCGTTGCGGCAGGTCGTCAATTAATTAATCACGGTTCACCCAATCCCTCAATTATTACTAAACAGGCTATGGCGAGCGTTGGGCAAATGAAAATGATGGCTAACTGGCAACGTTTTTTTGATGTGCCTTGTAGTCAATTATTAATCACCCATGGTGATTTAAGAGATCGTCAACGCTATATTAATATTAAAAATACTTTACGAGTTCTCTTAGAAAACCATGTACTCCCTATTGTTAATGAAAATGATACTGTTGCCACTGATGAATTAAAAGTAGGCGACAATGACAACCTTGCTGCTTTAGTTGCTCTAGTTTGTGACGCAGATTGTTTGATTATTTTGAGCGATATTGATGGGCTATTTGACAAAGATCCACGAAACCACCCTAATGCAAGGTTACTACCTATAGTGTCAGAGATTACTGAAGACATCTATGCGATGGCAGGATGTACAACCAATGCTATTGCAACAGGTGGCATGAAAACTAAGATACAAGCGGCTGAAAAAGCGACAGATAATGGAATAGATACTTATATCGTTAATGGTCATCGTAGTGACGTATTTGATGCCTTGTTAAAAGGCAAAAACCCAGGAACACATTTTATAGCAAGCCAAACAGCCATTAAAGCTAAAAAAAACTGGTTAAAACATACCCTGAAGAGTTATGGGCAAGTAGTTTTAGACCAAGGTGCTGTTGATGCTGTTATTAACAAAGGGGCTTCATTATTACCGGCAGGGATTCAGAGTATTAAAGGTGATTTTTCAGCAGGGACTTCAATCGATATTATTGATGGTGAGACAGGCTTGGCCGTTGCTAAAGGTATCTGCCAATATAACGAGCGAGATTTACAAAAATTAAAAGGTTTAAAGAGTGATAAAATTGAGGTTGTTTTGGGGTATTGTTCTAGTCAGGTGATCATTCATCGAGACGACATGGTAATTCTTAATAGTAATGGCAAAAAATAAGTAGGGCATGATGGAAAAATCACATAAGTTTAATATGACAAATATGGCTCAACAAGCAAAAATTGCTAGCCGAGTTGTTGCTCAATTAACGACAACGCAGAAGAATACGCTATTAAATGCAATGGCTAGTGCAATAGAAGATCAAAGTAAAAAAATTCTTATCGAAAATGAAAAAGATATTACTGTCGGTAAGACTAAAGGTTTATCTGAAGCGATGCTGGATAGGTTACTTTTAACAAAGCAACGCATTAGTGATATCAGTGATGCCATAAGAGAGATAGTGACCCTGACAGATCCTGTTGGTGGTGTGAGTAATCTAATATTACGTCCAAATGGTATCCAGGTAGGAAAAATGCGAATTCCACTGGGTGTTGTTGCCATGATTTATGAAGCACGGCCTAATGTCACCGCAGAAGCTGCCGCACTTTGTATTAAATCGGGTAACGCCGTTATATTGCGAGGTGGTTCTGAGGCTATTCATAGCAATCTAGCATTAGCGGCTTGTTTACATAAGGTATTAAGAGAACAAGGCGTTGATGAAAATATCGTTGCTGTTATCCCTGATACTAGCCGTAATGTGATAGAACAACTGTTAAAACAGTCTAAAACCATCGATTTAGTGATACCACGAGGTGGTGAAGGACTTATTCGTTATGTGACTGAGCATAGTCAAATTCCGGTAATCCAACATTTTAAAGGTGTTTGCCATTTATACATTGATAAATTTGCTGACGTTAAAAAAGCGGTAGCGATTTTAGTTAACGGTAAGACTCAAAAGCCCAGTGCTTGTAATGCATTTGAAACCTTATTAATTCACCAAGATATTGTTGAACAATTTTTACCGTTAGCGGTAGAAGCTTTGAAGGAATTCGATGTTAAAATTCATGCTTGTCAGCGGAGCTTAAATTACTTTGAACAAGCTCAATTAGCGACAGAGGAAGATTATCATATGGAATATCTTGCTCAGGAAATTGCGATTAAAGTGGTTGATAGTTATCAAACAGCTATCGATCATATTAATGAGTATACGTCTGACCATACTGAAGTTATTGTGAGTCAAGATACGAGCCGCACACAACAATTTATTCGCCAAATTAACTCATCGGTAGTAATGGTTAATGCTTCATCACGCTTTTCTGATGGAGGTCAATTAGGGCTAGGGTCAGAGATTGGTATATCAACCAGTAAACTTCACGCATATGGTCCGATGGGGCTATCAGCACTAACCACTGAAAAGTTTATTGTCTTAGGGGATGGGCAAGTTCGAGGTTAATTTAACGATTTATTTTTTATCCTTGGTTAAAAAAGTTGGGTAAACTTGAGTTCTCTATGTTTAGGAGGGAAACTGGTTATTTTTTGCATTAGGTTTTTGTTTAGTCACTTTAAGCTTTAACCTATTTTCCCACTTCCCTTGATGCTCTCTTAAACAAGACTCCTCGCTATCAAAATGTACATTTTGACGGATATTCTTAGCGACAACACCGACTTTGAGTAATTGCTTTTGGATGCTATTCATGAGTTTTTCACCCTGTTTATTATCTGGTAATGCCTTTACTTCTGCATCAATATCGAAGACACATGTAACAATTAAGCTCGCAGGAAAGTTAGTATAGTTGGCTCTATGGGTTAGCCAAATAAAACCGTCGATGTTAGTTTTTTCGCTTTCACATACGATGGTTAGCGCTTTACAGATATTGTCATCAATTTTTTTGGTGGTTTTATTGAGTTTCATTCAATGAGCGCCTGCAGTAGAAAAAAATATTTTAGCTTTGCAGGCAGACTATTTCAATAAATAAAGTTGATGCCAAGCAATAGATGTTAATTGGGGTGATTAACATAGGTTAATAAATATTAATGTTGAGATGATTGTTATGGAGGAGCTCAGCTCGAACAATAACAATCCTATAGCGATTTTTTTAAAGGACTACTGACTTATTGATTAAGCAATATATGAACAGCAGTAGTCTGTTATTGTTTTTGCTTTTATCTTAAAAGATGAATTGGCGGCGACTTCAAAAGATTGGCCTGCATTAATGGCTTGCCAATTAGTATCGCCTGCTAATAAAACCTCAACATCCCCAGCTAAAATTTCCATCAATTCTTCTTCAGCAGTAGCAAATTCATACTCACCGACCATCATAATACCTAAAGTCTTCACAGATCCATCTGAAAAGGTAATTTTACGGCTAGTGACTTTACCATCAAAATGAATACTGGCAGCTTTAGTGATTGTTACATTGTTAAATTCAGACATTGGTTTCTCTTTATGTTAAATATCAGTTACTTTTATTTCGATAACCGCCTCTAGCTTATGTTATTTAATGAAGCTGTTCAGTGACGTATACCGCCGAATACCCGTTGTTTTTTCATAAATGAAGTTGAGGGCATAAAAAAGCTATCAAATATCCATTTGATAGCTTTAGGATTATAGTGACTAACGCTTACTCGCCAGTTTCTACAATTTTTTTCATATCAGTCATGTATCCGCGTAATTCTTTACCAATAACTTCTACACCATGGTGACGAATGGCGTCATTTACTTCAATTAAACGTACGTTATCAACAGCGTTTGATGTTTCTTGGATACCCTCGCCTAACTCTTCTAATGTTAGTTTACTACTAAACTCTTTAAGTAAAGGGACAGCAGCGTGCGTAAACAAGTAATTACCGTATTCAGCAGTATCAGAAATTACGACGTTCATTTCGTATAATTTGTTACGGGCAATACAGTTAGCAATTAGTGGCGTTTCATGAAGTGATTCATAATAAGCGGACTCCTCAATAATGCCAGCGGCAACCATAGCTTCAAAAGCAAGCTCAACACCCGCCTTTATCATGGCGACAACAAAAAGGCCTTTGTCGTAGTATTCTTGTTCTGTAATTTCCACATCACAATCTGCGGCTAATTCGAAACTTGTTTTAGCCGTTTCTGCACGCCATGTTAATAAATTAACATCATCATTGGCCCAGTCAGCCATCATAGTTTCAGAGAAGCGGCCTTCAATAATATCATCCATATGCTTTTCAAATAAGGGACGTAAAATAACTTTTAACGCTTCAGACATATCAAATGCTTTGATCTTTGCTGGGTTCGATAAACGGTCCATCATGTTTGTGATGCCGCCATGTTTTAAACCTTCAGTGGTCGTTGCTAAACCGTATTGTAATAATTTACGTGCATAAGCAGCATCCATACCTTGGGCAATCAATTGCTCATGACCAAGAACAGCGGCAGTTTGTAACATGCCACATAAAATAGTTTGCTCGCCCATTAAATCAGACTTAACTTCTGCAATAAAAGATGACTGCAAAACACCGGCTCTGTCACCACCTGTAGCAGAGGCATAAGCTTTTGCTATTGCCAAACCATTACCTTGAGGATCATTCTCAGGATGAACCGCGATGAGTGTAGGTACACCAAAACCACGCTTGTATTCTTCACGTACTTCAGTACCTGGGCACTTAGGGGCAACCATTACTACCGTAATATCAGAGCGAATTTGCATACCTTCTTCGACGACGTTGAAGCCATGAGAATAAGATAAGGTGGAGCCTTTTTTCATAAAGGGCATTACTGCAGTAACAGCAGACGTGTGTTGTTTATCAGGTGTTAAGTTTAATACTAAATCGGCTTGAGGAATTAATTCTGCATAAGTGCCAACGGTAAAGCCGTTTTCAGAAGCCCACTGCCAAGATTGACGTTTCTCACTAATCGCTGCGTCACGCAATGCGTAAGAGATATTTAAACCAGAGTCACGCATGTTCAAACCTTGGTTTAAGCCTTGTGCACCACAGCCAACAATAACGATGTTCCAGTCTTTTATTAAGTCACAGCCATTGCTAAATTCTTCACGTTTCATGAAACGACATTTGCCTAATTGGGCTAATTTTTCACGCAAACTTAAGGTATTAAAATAGTTACTCATCTGATTCTCCTGCTTAACGACAAGGCGTTAATGCTATATGTTAGGTATAAATATTAGGTATTAAAGTGTCAGGCTTTCTGACGATGAGTAATAATAAACTATCCATTACGTTGCTTAAAATGATATATTCGCATCATTGTGTTGCATATTTTGCAATGTAACTTGAAGTTTAAATAAACAAGAAAAAAAGTGGTAGGTCATTATGGATATTAAATCATTAAAAATGTTTCAGCATTTAAGTCAGAGTTTACATTTTACTAAGACGGCTGAAGCCCATCATGTTAGTCCTTCAACACTTAGTCGTGCTATTCAGCGGATGGAAAGTGAACTAGGTACAACGCTGTTACATCGCGATAATCGTTCAGTCCTACTAAGTAGTGCAGGAGAGCAGTTACAAAAATTTGCAGAGCAGCAATTAGAGCAATGGCAATTATTAAAATTATCTTTGGATCAAAAGCAAGCTGAACTTAAAGGTAAACTTCATATTTATTGTTCAGTCACCGCTGCTTATAGTCATTTACCGCCATTGCTTGACAGATTCAGACAGCAACATCCTTTAGTAGAAATTATGCTGACGACAGGAGATGCTGCGGATGCGATGGAGCAGGTACAACAGCAATCTGTTGATTTTGCTATTGCGGCTAAACCGGAAAATTTGTCCAATAGCTTTTATTTTCATCACCTGGCTAAAATCCCTTTAGCGGTTATCGCGCCTACTATGGCTTGTAAAGTTCAGCAACAGTTGCAAGAAGAAGAACTTGATTGGTCAAAAATCCCTATAATTTTGCCTGAGCACGGTTCAGCTAGAAAACGCTTTGAGCAGTGGTATCGAAAAAAACAGCAAGGAAAACCTAATATTTACGCAACGGTTTCAGGGCATGAAGCATTGGTGAGTATGGTGGCTTTAGGATGTGGCATCGGTATATCACCCAAAGTCGTCGTCGACAACAGCCCAGTAAAAAATAGAGTTCAGTATTTAAATTCCGTGGGTGAAATTGCACCTTTTGATCTGGGTATTTGTTGCTTGACTCAACAAAAAGCACAACCGTTATTGAACGCTTTTTTCGAAGCGATTAGCGAGTAAACGATAATTTAAAGTGCAATAGATGCGGTTAAATACTGAAAAATTCTATCCATAGCACGATACGAAAGTGCTTCAATGATGTGCTTATGAACGATGTCTTCCGTATTATCTATGTCAGCCAGAGTTCTAGCGATTTTTAATATTTTGTGATGAGCACGTGTAGAGAGTCCAAGTTTCTCTACGGCTAACTCTAAAAGCTCATTGTTTTGATAACTTAATTGGCAGTGGGTCCGAACCTCGTTACTGGACAAGTGTCCATTTGCTTTGCCCTGCCTTGTTATTTGTAGCTGTCTGCACTTTAAAACTCTTGCTTGTATCTCGTTAGTTGTCTCATTCATCGTGTTTTGATTTGCCCACATACCTTTTGGCAGTCGGGCTACTTCAATTTGAATATCAATACGGTCAAGGAATGGACCCGACAGTTTATTTAAATAGCGTAAAACCTGTTCAGGCGTACTGCGGTTGTCGTTATAAAATCCAGTAGGGCTTGGGTTCATTGCTGCTATTAGTTGAAAGCGTGCGGGAAAAGTTTGCTTATGCATTGCGCGTGAAATAGTGACTTCACCAGACTCCATTGGTTCACGTAAAACATCAAGCACTTTTCGTTCAAACTCTGGCAGTTCATCAAGAAATAAAACCCCGTTATGGGCTAATGATATTTCTCCAGGTTGTGGTTGACTGCCACCACCGACTAAAGCTGCAGAAGATGCGGTATGATGAGGTGCTCTAAAGGGTCTTGTTAACCAAGATTGATTATTAATTTGTTGATGACTAATAGATTGGATAGCGGCTACTTCTATTGCCTCATCTTCGCTCATCGGTGGTAAGATTCCAGCTAAACGGCTAGCTAACATAGTTTTACCTGTTCCAGGGGGGCCAATGAAAAGTAGATTGTGACTGCCACTTGCCGCAATTTCTAATGCTCGTTTTGCTAGTGGTTGACCAATAACGTCAGCCATATCCAAATCATTCTCTACGGCGAAGTGCTCCACGTTACGTTGCTCAACAAAAGGTAGCGTATTTTGCCGAGCAAAATGGGAGAAGAGTTCAGTTAAATGGTCTATTGCAAGTATTTTTGCTTGTTTTACCCAGCTGGCTTGCTCAGCATTTTGTTTGGCAATAATGAGAGTCCGCCCTGATTTACTGCAAGCGATTGCCATTGGGATCTCACCAATAATTGCTCTTACTTCACCTGATAGAGCCAATTCTCCAGCAAACTCATAGTGCTTTAGATCACTATGAGGTAACTGATTAGAGGCCGCTAAAATACCAACAGCAATCGGTAAGTCAAAACGACCACCTTCCTTGGGCAAATCTGCAGGAGCTAAATTAACGGTAATGCGCTTAGCTGGAAAGTCATAACCACAATTAATGATTGCACTTCGAACTCTGTCTTTAGACTCTTTAACTGACGTTTCTGGCAAGCCAACAATGTTAAACGCAGGTAAACCATTGGCTAAATGCACTTCAACATTAACAAGTGGTGATTCAAGACCAACGCGAGCGCGACTGAAAACCGATGCTAGTGCCATAAAAGTCCATTTAATTATAATAAGTAAATCACGGTAATTAATTGTAGTAAGTGATTGTTAAAATCGCTAATGTAAGATAACTTGAATGTAGTATCGGTCTAAATAGACTCTATTTGAAGCTGGTGTTAAAATTTATGGATAAGTCTAAAAATGATGAATTACTTCTTCAAATAAGCGAACTGGATAATCAGCTTAAAGACGCTCATACAGCTTCCGAGTATGATGCTTTGCAAGCAGAAACTGTAGCCAATCTGGCAAAGAAAAAAGAACTAGAATTAGAAGCCCATATTATAATTTTAGAAACTAAATTGGATAGAACGAGAGGTATTAATCGAGATCAGCTCAAAAGTGTTGAATCCAACTACGCAGAACTTATGGCTACTGCCGAAGAGCTAGAAACGGCCAATCAAGAATATATGGCCACTGCTGAAGAATTAGACGTAGCCAACATAGACAAAGGTGCACGTGCTGCTGAGCTAGTTATCGCCAACAAAGAAAAAGGAGCACGTGCTGCTGAGCTAGTTATTGCTAACAAAAAGCTAGTTTTTGACAACGATGAGAAAGATGCACGTGTGGCTGAGCTAGTTATCGCCAACAAAGAAAAAGATGCACGTGCTGCCGAGCTAGTTATTGCCAACAAAGAGAAAGATGCACGCGCTGCTGAGCTAGATATCGCCAAAGAAAAGTTGGTCTCTGAAAACGAAGAAAAAGATGCACGTTTGGCTGCGTTGGACATCGCTAATAAAGAGAAAGATGAGCGCGCGGCGGAGCTAGTCATCGCCAACAAAGAAAAAGATGCACGTGCGGCTGAATTAGAAAGTGCGAGTGAAAAAGTTAAAGCTTCACTTCAAGAAAAAGAGGTTCTGCTTAAAGAAATCCACCACCGAGTGAAAAATAATCTACAGATAATTTCCAGCATGTTGTCACTACAAGCAAGAGCTGAACCTGACGCAGCCTCTAGAAAAGCGCTAGAAGAATGTCAACGGCGCGTAAAGGTTATGGCTCGTATTCATGAGAGCCTTCATCAATCCGATAATGTTACGGCTGTCGACGCCCGAGACTACATTAACGCGATTGCATCTGACACAGTTGATAGTAGCCGAATTAATAGTCAAAAGGTGGAGACTGTCGTCGAGGTTGACAAAATAAATATCGACATAGATACCGCTATCGTTTGTGGACAAATTTTCAGCGAATTGTACTCTAACTGTATAAAGCACGCTTTCCCTGACGAACGTTCAGGAAGCATTAAAGTGACTATACGACGAGCTGCTAAAGGAAAAATGGAATTGAAGGTTGTCGATGATGGTATTGGGCTTGTAAAGGGGTTTGATATTCATAGAAGTGCTACTTTGGGCATGAAATTGGTAGGTGCACTAACGACACAGCTCAAAGGCGAAATTAGTATAGACGGTTCCTGTGGCACTTCGGTTTGGATTACTTTTGAAGGTAAATAATGATGAAAAAGAAACGTGTACTTATTGTAGAAGACCAAGCCATCACTGCATTTGATGAATCAGAGATTATGTCTGAGCTTGGCTATGAGGTAACTGGTATTGCCATGTCCGCTGAGGAGGCGATCATACAGTCTCACCGGGACTTGCCAGACTTAATTTTAATGGATATTGAGTTGAGTGGTGAAATGAATGGTCTTCAAGCGACTTTAATCATCCAAGAAAGGGACAATATACCGGTTATTTATGTCACTGCATATGGAGACAAAACGTTATCTGTATCCGGCAACCTCCCCATACCAGATGGCATCGGTTACATCGTTAAACCATTCAGCAAAGAAGAGTTAAAAAGCGAAGTAGATAGGGTACTATGCTTATCTTCATCATAAAATTTGTTAACGTTAATTAATTAAATCGACGGACGGGGCGATTCAGTTGAGCGAAGTTCAGCTAACTTAAGTAATTGCATATATTGAATATAGGAAGGATAAACGTCTATTAGCTGATGTTTTAGATATTACCTTTTCAATTTTTGCCATGGCTTTAAATACACTAAGGCATTAACCGCAGTAAGTGATTATAAAAAATGGTGAATCTAGGATGAAAATTAGTCACTTATAACTTATTAATAGCTTGGTTGTTTAAAAACTATAACAAAAACCTTGCCCGAACCATTACAGCTATGGTATTAATCGTACAAGTAAAAAATAGCCTTACAATAAAATAGTTAATAACTATTTTGGAAACTGATAGATATGCATCATTTTAGCTCAGGAGTCCTTTTAACAAAGAACTCAGTCATTATTAACACTCTCGTCGTGCTGATTATTAAAAATCATCGCGGGGTTGTTTGTTGAGCTAAGAAAATAGCAAAAAATATTAAAACAAACCCCCGCTCTGAAAAGAACGGGGGTTTTTCGTTTAGGGCATTAAAAAACTTACGTTGACGTAAACTGATTCTCATTACTAAATATAACAGGAGACTACTATTTGGCGTTATTCATCTATTGAATAGTCAACTGAATAGTTAGGAAATAAAAATGGCAAAAGAAAAACAGCATACGGGTAGTTCATTATTATTTGATATATTGGAGCAACATGGTGTACAACATGTTTTTGGTTACCCTGGTGGTGCCATTATGCCAATTTATGACGCGTTATATGACAGTGATGTTCAGCACTTTTTATGTCGACACGAACAAGGCGCTGCTTTTTCTGCTGTGGGTTACGCTCGTGCTTCAGGTAAAGTAGGGGTCTGTTTTGCTACCTCAGGGCCAGGAGCGACTAATTTAATTACTGGTTTAGCTGATGCTCTTGCCGATTCTATTCCAATTGTTGCTATCACCGGGCAAGTACCAACTGCTGCTATGGGCTCTGATGCTTTTCAGGAAATTGATATTTTTGGTTTATCTCTTGCTTGCACTAAGCACTCTTTTCAGGTGACAGACATTAATGAATTACCTAAGGTTCTTCATGAAGCCTTTGCTATTGCGCTAGAAGGACGACAAGGTCCAGTCCTTGTTGATATTCCAAAAGATATTCAACTAGCAGAGATAACCAATAGTTTAGAAAACTTTTCAAAATTAAAAAACAAAGTTAAATTACCACCTGCAAATGTGGGTAGTGCTATCGCATTATTGAGTCAAGCCAAGCAACCTGTTTTATATGTTGGCGGTGGTGTCGGTATGGCAAATGCTGTGCCTGAACTAAGAGACTTTGCTCAACTGACTTGTTTGCCAAGTGTTTCTACTTTAAAAGGTTTGGGTGCAGTCGATCCAAATGATGAAAATTATCTAGGCATGTTAGGTATGCACGGTACAAAAGCAGCTAATCTTGCCGTACAAGAATGTGATTTACTCATTGCCGTTGGTGCTCGTTTTGATGACCGGGTAACGGGTAAGCTTGATGAATTTGCGCCCAATGCTAAAATCATTCATTTTGATATTGATACTGCTGAAATCAACAAACGCCGATTGGCTAATGTTGCCATCTTAGGTGATTTAAAAATTAACCTGCCCGCGTTAGCAATCCCCTTAGAAATAGAAAATTGGCAACAAAAATGCCAGCAGATGAAAATTGATTGTGCATGGGATTATAATCATCCGGGTGAAACCATTTTTGCCCCAGCAGTTCTAAAAGAAATAAGTGATCAAATGCCAGAAAATACCTGTGTGACTACTGATGTAGGGCAACACCAGATGTGGGCAGCACAGCATATGTCTTTTGATGATCCGAGTGACTGGCTGACTAGTGGTGGTATGGGGACTATGGGTTTTGGTCTTCCTGCTGCTATTGGAGCACAAATTAGCCGGCCTAATGACTGTGTTATTACCGTTACAGGTGATGGCTCATTTATGATGAATGTTCAGGAATTATCTACGATTAAACGCTTTCAAGTGCCAGTAAAAATAGTACTAATTGATAATGGAAAGCTCGGTATGGTGCGTCAATGGCAAGAGTTGTTTTTTGCCGGTCGTTTAAGTGAAACTGATTTATCTGATAACCCAGACTTTGTTATGTTGGCGACCGCTTTTAATATAAAAGCACGAGAGATAACTAAAAAATCTGAAGTTTCTGAAGCAATTAAAGAGATGATTGACCACGAAGGCCCGTATTTATTGCAAGTTAAAATTAATGCAGAAGATAATGTTTGGCCGTTGGTTCCCCCTAATACCGGCAATGATAAAATGATGGAGAGTACTTAATGAACCGTTATCAGTTAGCGATACAGGTAGATGATAAGCAAGTGGTACTTGAGCGAATTTTGCAGGTAACACGTTATCGTGGCTTTTTAATTGATGGTATTACTGCCAAAGTAAATACGGGAACGCATATTGGTTATATTGAATTGTTGGTAAGAAGTGATCGACCTATTGAACTTTTAGTCGATCAAATCAATAAACTTATCGATATTAAAGAAGTTAAATTAACAAACAGAGCCTCGTAATATTAGGTGTGAGCGATAAAGCTCACAACCGATTCTCCATTACCGAACTTGAAAATCAATACCTATTGGACGTATAACATTATGGCAAAATTAACATCAGCCACCTCTACTCAAAGTCTTAACATGGCTAGCGCTATCGGAAATCGCGCTTTGCTTAATGGAGAAGAACAATGACTGAAGTCGAATCCAAAGATGTTATTGAGGAGCATGAACTAGCTCTTGATTACTTACGTAAGATTTTATTAGCACCTGTTTATGATGTTGCTATAGAAACTGAACTAACGCCATTAACTAAGCTTTCTAAGCGATTAGGGAAAGAAATAACCCTAAAACGTGAAGACCAACAAATCGTCCATTCATTCAAGATACGAGGGGCTTATAATAAGCTTGTCAATCTATCTAAGGCAGAATGTACCAATGGTGTTATTGCCGCTTCAGCAGGTAATCATGCTCAAGGTTTGGCACTGGCAGCAAAGAAACTAGGTATTCATGCCACTATTGTAATGCCGTTTACTACGCCTGAAATTAAAATTGATAATGTTCGTCGATTTGGTGCAGAAGTGCGTTTAATCGGTAGAAACTTTAACGATGCACAGACCGCAGCGTCTGCTCTTGCTAAAGACGAGAATAAACCGTTAATCCACCCGTTTGACGATGTTGATATCATCGTTGGTCAAGGAACGGTAGCGAAAGAATTACTCCAACAACAACCAAATGCCGACGTTGTGTTTATCCCTGTTGGCGGCGGTGGTTTACTTGCGGGTATGTCAGTTTATTTAAAACAATTAAAACCGAGTATCAAAGTTATTGGAGTCGAAGCCGAAGACTCGGCTTGCCTAAAAGCGGCATTTAATGCTGGCACGCCAGTAGACTTAGATCAGGTGGGGTTATTTGCTGATGGTGTTGCCGTTAAACGTATTGGTGAAAACACCTTTAATTTGATTAAGCGTTACTGTGATGAAGTTATCACGGTAACCAGTGACGAAATATGTACTTCCATAAAAGACATATTTGAGCAAACACGGGTAATTGCAGAGCCAGCAGGCGCTTTGTCGTTAGCGGGGTTACAAAAGTACTGCCAAAGCCAGGATGCTGAAAATAAATCAGGAAATGAGTCCTTAGTTGCCATTTTTTCAGGTGCTAATATGAATTTCCATACACTGCGTTATATCTCAGAACGTTGTGAGTTAGGTGAGAAAAAAGAAGCGGTACTTGCCGTAACGATCCCTGAAGAAAAAGGCAGTTTTCGCCGTTTTTGTAAAAACTTAGGGGGTAGAGTCATTACTGAATTTAACTATCGCTATGTGAATAATCAACAACATGAAAGTAATCCAGCAAACATTTTTGTTGGTGTCCGTTTAGCTGGCGAAATCGGTGAACGCCAACAATTAGTCGAATTATTAACTAATGAAAACTATAAAGTGGCAGATTTTACTGATAATGAAATGGCAAAATTGCATGTTCGTTACATGATTGGTGGTCAAAAACCTGCATTACTGCAAGAACGATTATTTAGCTTTGAATTTCCTGAATATCCTGGCGCATTAGAGAAGTTTTTAGATACCTTAGGTGAGCATTGGAATATTACTTTATTTCATTACCGTAATCATGGTGCAGCTTTTGGTCAGGTATTAGCAGGCTTTGAAGTAATTAATGATCAAGAATTAGATTTTTTCCAGCACCTTGATGCACTCGATTATCAATGGCATGAAGAGAGTAATAACAGTGCTTATCAAGCATTTTTAGCTGATTAAAAAAACAGAGCTTAAAATAGTTATTTTAAGCTCTGTTCATCTAGGCTCATTAGTTGTTGACTCCATCAAGAAATACGAAGACATTGACAGTGTTTGATCGTTAAAGGGCTTAGAATCTCGCTCTTAACTATTTATAAGGGTTGAAAAAACAGTCTTTACCATCAGAGCTATTTTCATTGAGCTAGCCCCTTAGAGTAAACTTTATAAGACCAATGCCTCTTAACCTGTTTAATTGTTGCCTATAAAACCATTTCAAAAAAACAAAGCAGACTAATTTATCCAATTAGCTATTCTAACGATTTATCAATGAGCATATGACATGAGTTCAGATCTAATTATTGCATTATCAACTTTTGCCTTGGTGTCATCCATTACCCCCGGGCCTAATAATTTAATGCTAATGTCATCAGGGGCAACTTTTGGATTTAAACGCACTATTCCAATGATGCTTGGCGTAGCGGCTGGTTTTATCTTTATGTTGATAATGGTCGGGATTGGACTAGTACAGTTATTTGATAGTTATCCATTAACGTATCAAATATTAAAAGTCTTTAGCATAAGTTACATTTTTTATTTAGCCTTTAAAATTGCGACATCTTTGGCACCTGAAGATAGGAGTAATAAACATGCTAAGCCATTCTCATTTTTGCAAGCCGCATTATTTCAATGGGTTAACCCAAAAGCTTGGACAATGGCGCTAACAGCGATGAGCATCTACTCACCGACACGTGATCTTGATGCTATTTTATTGGTTACCATAGTTTTTGGTTTAGTGAATATACCCTGTGCAAGTGTATGGATAATACTAGGGCAAAAATTACGCAGACTCTTAAAAAATGATAGCCATTTACGTCTATTTAATCTGGCGATGGCAGCTTTATTAATCATGTCGGTTTATCCTGTTTTACTCAACTAACATGGTCAGTTAGGCATACCATCTAATTACTTGTTGACATAATATGTCAAAAGGTGCAGGCTAAATAACAATTAAAGCCGGTAAAGGAAAAAAGATGGTAAACACTAACGTAAGTAGAAAAACAGTAGATATTGACCCCGCGAAAATGGGCAAACATATGATTAAAATAGTGGTGGGCCTTGTTGTTGTTGGCGTAGCTTGGTCAGCGCTCTACACCATTGATGAAGGTCATGTGGGTATAGTTAAACGCTTTGGTGAAGCCACTACTCAAGTAAGCCCGGGTTTACATTATAAAATTCCGATTGCTGACACAGTTAATGAATTAGAAATTCGTACTCGGAAGAATTCAGAAGCCTTAAAAGCATCAACGTTTGAGCAAATGCCAGTTCAAGTAGAGGTGTCAGTAAACTGGACCGTTAATCGCACTGAAGCCTTCGAGTTATATAAAAACTATGGGGGTTTAGATCAATTTGAAAATCGTATTTTAGATCCCCGATTACGCTCTGCAGCAAAAGATGCATTAGCGCGTTTCAAGGCAGAGCAAATCATACAAAATCGTGGGCAAGTTATCTCAAGGATTGAAGACACATTGGCTGATGCGATGGGTGACTTTCCAGTCAAACTCGATAGCGTACAAATTGAGAATTTAGTGTTACCCGCTAAATACCTTCAAAGTATTGAAACTAAACAAACAGAGAAAAATTTAGCCGCAGCCGAGAAACACCGATTAGAGCGTCAAAAACTTGAAGCTCAACGCGAAGTCAATACTGCAGAAGCCCAACGTGATGCAGAAAAAGCACGTGCCGATGGGTCTGCTTATGCGATTACTGTTGAAGCTCAAGCACAGGCCGAAGCAATTAGGGTAAAAGGTATTGCTGAAGCTGAGACGATGCAGAAAAAGTCTAAGGCAATAAAAAATAACAAGATATTAGTAGACTACGTAAAAGCATTACAATGGAATGGTCAAATGCCAACAACTGTTATGGGCGGTGGTCAGGATATTTTGTGGAACATGAAAGAAAAATAAAATTCCCTGCCTACGTCAGTTAAGCAGACTATAAACATAAGATAAAACCAAGAATATCGAAGCATCTTTCAATATTCTTGGTTTAGTTATTCTAATTAAAAATATAAAAAAGGAATGACATGTTAGAAAAAATTATTGGAAGAACTCCAAGCAACCCACCCGCCCAATTAGTTCCGATCTCAGTAAATCAACGTATTGATGTTATGGATATTTTACGTGGATTAGCACTCATCGGCATATTATTAATGAACATAGAATGGTTTGGCCGCAGTATGTCAACTTTAGGGAGTTTTGACCCTAAATTAACAGGGCTAGATCATGCTGCCGGTTGGTTAATAAGGTGTTTAGTTGAAGGTAAGTTTTATAAGATTTTTGCTTTACTTTTTGGTATGGGTTTCGCCGTTATGTTAATCAGAGCAAAGGAGCTGGGCCGTCCTTTTGGTGCCTGGTTTGTTAGGCGCATGGCTATTTTGTATGTCATTGGTTTGCTTCATATGTTTTTTTTATGGCATGGTGATATTTTACATGATTATGCATTTGCTGGTTTGATGCTGCTAGGTTGGATTTTTTTACTAAAACGTAAAGGCTTCCAAAAATATGATAATCCACGTTCATTTTTAAAAATCAGTTTAATTTGGTTAGCCGTACCTACTTTGTTGTCGGTTATTGCTGGTTTTGGTTTTGGTATCGCTGTTGACCGTCAATCACTTGCTGACATGTGGCAGGAAGAACAGCACATAGCCATCTTGGTTGATAAAAAAATGGCACTAACCCTTGGATCAAAAGATAATGAGAATGAAATACCTGCCGAATTAGCAACCGCCATCGACTCTGACTCGACGGCACAAAAGAAATCAGAAGAAGAATTAAAACAAGAATTAATGACCCAACAAGTAGAAGATTTAGTTACTGATAAGCGAGAATTTGATAAAGATGGGGAAAACGAAATCAACGCTTTAAGCAGAGGTTCTTATTGGCAAGCTACTCAATTTCGTATCAAATTTTCTGGGGTTATGTTGATGTTATCACCTATATTTGCCTTAACCATGTACTTGCCAATTTTTATTTTAGGCTATTGGTTTATCTCAAGCGGGGTATTAAAAAATCATCAACAACATAAAATACTATTTAACTCTATGGCTTGTATCGGTTTGGGTTTAGGTCTGCCATTAACTATAGGGGGCTTGTTGATCACTCAACACCCATCAACAGAAAATGTAATAATATTACTAACAACAGGTAATACTTTATTTTTTATGGGTCAATACGCTACTGCTGCGGGATATATAGGTCTAGTTGTTAGCTTATTAGGCTCAGGTAAATGGGCTAGTCGATTGAGTTATTTTTCACCATTAGGTCGTATGGCTTTAACAAATTATATTATGCATTCAGTTATTTTAACCAGCATATTTTATGGTTATGCTGGGGGTATGTTTGGTCAAATAGCGAGAGCTCCACAAATGTTGATAGTTGTTGCTATTATTATCTTTCAATTATTCTTTTCAACATGGTGGTTAAAGCGTTATCAGTTTGGTCCCCTTGAGTGGTTATGGCGTAGTTTAACGTATAAAAAAAGACAGCCGATGCGAATTATTACTGACTAGAACAGTTAAAGAGATATCTTCGGTCTTTAAAAACAGAGTAGCTGTAAATAAAATTTTATCTCGGAGTTTAAGCATTATAAAGGTGCTTTTTATGACGAAAACTTTATAATCAGATAAATTCGATCAAAGGAGATTTTCATGGGTAATATGGGTATTTGGCAATTATTGATTCTTGCCGTTATTGTTGTACTATTATTTGGCACTAAAAAACTACGTAATTTAGGTGGTGATTTAGGCTCAGCTATTAAAGGTTTTAAATCAGCGATTGGTGAAGATAAGGAAAAGCCCACAGATACTTTAACTGATAAATCAGAAGACAGCTCAAAAGAGAAAACTGAAGCTAAAGATAAAGATCAGGCATAATTTATGTTTGATATTGGTTTTTGGGAGTTAATGATAATAGGTATTCTTGGTTTGATCGTTTTAGGTCCTGAGCGATTACCTGTTGCCATCCGTACTATTAGAAGCTGGCTTTCCAGTGCAAAAAATTTTAGTGAAGGGGTTAAAACTGAGCTAAAAGAAGAATTACGGGTAAATGAGCTTCATGAGAACTTAAAAAAAGCAGAACAAAGTGATTTGAAAAATTTGAGTCCTGAAGTCGCTGAATCTCTAAAGTCATTAAAAGAAGCTGCTGAAATGGTGACTCGCCCTTATGAAAATTCAGACACGGAAAAGACTTTGGCTAATCCGTTTACTGACAATATCAAAGATGAACCCTCTGTTAAAGATGAGCATAAATTAAATTGATGAGCGAAAAAATCCAATCAAGTTATACTTTATTTGATCACTTGTTAGAATTACGCACGCGCTTACTGCACTCGGTACTTGGTGTTTTAATCGTTTTTTGTTCACTGGCGTATTTCGCACAAGATCTTTACCAATATTTAGCTTTGCCTCTGCTTTCAACTATGCCAGAAGGCACACAAATGATAGCAACAGATGTTGCATCACCATTTTTTGCCCCCTTTAAACTGACCATAGTATTGTCGATTTTTATTGCTATGCCATATATTCTATTTCAAGTTTGGTCGTTTATAGCGCCTGGGCTTTATCGGAATGAAAAACGGTTAATTATTCCATTAATGGTGGGTAGCACCCTATTATTTTATGGTGGCATCGCATTTGCCTATTTTGCCGTCTTTCCCGTGGTATTTTCATTTTTCAATTCTGTAGTGCCTGAAGGGGTAACTATTGCTACCGATATCAGCAGTTATTTAGATTTTGTTTTAAAGCTATTTTTTGCATTTGGGGTGGCATTTGAAATCCCTATTGTGATTATATTGTTATGTTGGACTGGGGTTACAGATGTTGATAGTTTGAGGAATAAACGCCCTTATGTAATTGTTGGTGCATTTTTTATTGGTATGTTGCTAACACCACCAGATATAATTTCACAAACAATGTTGGCAATTCCTATGTTGTTATTATTTGAAATAGGATTAATATTTGCTTCTTTTTATACTAAAAAAGATAACGAAATTGAATCGGTGAATGATCATGGAAATAATTAATTAATTGATTGATATTGGTGTTAACTTTACTAATAAAAGATTTGATAAAGACCGATCAGATGTTATTCAACGCGCGATAAATAATAATATACACGCCCTCCTGGTAACAGGAACAAACATTGAAGAAAGTAAAAAAGCGTTAGAGCTATGTCAACAGTTTCCCGATTATCTTAGCTGTACTGCAGGTGTTCATCCGCATGATGCCGATCACGTTAGTGTCAATTATCTAGAAGAAATAGCCGAACTTGCAAGTCACCATCACGTCAAAGCTATTGGTGAATGTGGCTTAGACTTTAATCGAAATTTTTCGGATCCGGCTCAACAAATAATCGTTTTTCAACAACAAATTAATCTTGCTATCGCCTTTAACCTCCCCTTATTTTTACATCAAAGAGATGCATTTGAGCCTTGGCTTGAGTTATTAATACCGGCTTTGGGTAAAGTTCCTGCCATGGTGAGTCATTGTTTTACAGGCAATAAAAAAGAATTAGATCGATGTCTAGCAGCTGATATGTATATTGGGATTACTGGTTGGCTTTGTGATGAAAGGCGAGGTCAAGAATTAAGGGATATTATTAAATATATTCCTTTAAATCGCTTAATGATTGAAACAGATGCACCTTATCTTACACCAAGAAACATTCGACCAAAACCCAAAAGTAGCCGCAATGAGCCAGCATACCTTCGTTATATTATTCAAACCTATGCTGATATAACAGGGATACCATCACAAGTTATTATTGAGCAGAGCACTATTAATGCTCAAAAGATTTTTGATTTACCAATGAGTCAAAAGGGTACTTAACTTGGCGAACTTCCTCATTTAGCCCTCATTACTTCAGTGTTATGGTTAAACAACTGCGTTAGAGCTAAATCTAGCTTTAAAGGTCTACGAGTATTATAATCGAGCACTGAGTTAATATTTACCACCTTATATCCCTTAGGAGCAACCGAATGACGCACTCCACTGCTAACACCTTTGGACAATATCCAGCCAGAAGAATGCGCCGAATGCGTAAAGATGATTTTACCCGGCGTTTAATGGCTGAGAATCAATTAACCGTTAACGATTTGATCTATCCAGTATTTGTCCTTGAAGGCGAGAATCAACGTCAAGCGATTGCTTCTATGCCTGGGGTTGAGAGGAAAAGTATTGATTTATTACTAGAAGAAGCACAGGAGTTGGTCGATTTGCGTATTCCCGCAGTGGCTATTTTTCCTGTTACCCCCAGTAATAAAAAATCATTAATGGCAGAAGAAGCTTATAATCCTGATGGTCTAGCACAGCGAACAGTTCGGGCTTTAAAAGCAAAATTCCCACAACTGGCAGTGATTACCGATGTTGCTCTTGATCCCTTCACCACACACGGACAAGATGGTATTTTAAGTGAAAGTGACACGAATAAAGCCGGTCCTCACGGTTACGTCGTTAACGACGTCACTAAAGAAATTCTAGTGAAACAAGCCCTTTCTCATGCCCAAGCAGGAGCAGATATTGTTGCACCATCAGATATGATGGACGGTCGAGTAGGAGCAATTCGACAAGGCTTAGAAGCAAGCGGTTTTGTGAATACCAAAATTTTAGCTTACTCAGCAAAGTATGCGTCTAATTACTATGGGCCATTTCGAGATGCGGTTGGTTCTGCGGGCAATATTAAAGGTGGAAACAAACATACTTATCAAATGGACCCAGCAAATAGTGATGAAGCTTTGCATGAGGTTGCACAAGATATTGCTGAAGGTGCAGATATGGTGATGGTTAAACCGGGGATGCCGTATTTAGATGTTGTTAGACGGGTAAAAGACACTTTTAAAGTGCCAACTTATGCCTATCAAGTGAGTGGTGAATATGCCATGCATATGGCTGCGATTCAAAATGGTTGGTTAGCAGAAAAACCGTGTGTGATGGAAGGTTTATTAGCTTTTAAACGTGCGGGTGCTGACGGTATACTAACTTATTTTGCCAAACAGGTAGCACAATGGCTAAAGGAAGATCAAATCCGTTAGACTGCTGATTGATTGAATACAGTGTCGATTAATCTAAACAGGGTTATCCTCAACAGTAATAACGCTACTAGCCAAATTAAACGTGTTTAATAGATATTGTTTTAGTTTGGCTAATTAAGCCACTAGCTTATATAGAGTAAAATTTATCTGCATAACTAGTCAACACTCCTTTAAAGTCCATCCCAACGTAATTATATTCATCAGTGAAATGTTCAAAGTATGAGCTCAGTAGGTTTACGCTCTGTTTTGATAAAGTAATTAAACCAAAATAAGGCAAATAATGTTTTTAGTCTTTTATTTTAACTGAGGATTTGATGTCTAAGGACTTTCTTGGTCACTATTACTTATTATAGAAGTGATATTTATTCATTAATAGTAAGTTTATATGCACTATTAAATATTTATATGTCTCACGATATCCAACTATGAGATATTAACAATAATTAGATTAATCTTATGAAACGGAAATCACTGAGATCTTGCCATAATAGACTGACAGGTGCTTTATGTTTAAAGAGAATGCTGAAAAATTTATTTATAACTCATCAATAGGCATTCATGCTGTATCAGCAGAAGGTGTCATTGTTTATGCCAATGAGTGTGAGCTAGAAGTGTTAGGATACGAAAAAAACGAATATATTGGCCATCATGTTTCAGAGTTTCAGATCGACAAAGAGTGTTTATCTGCGATGCTAGAGCGTTTAAGTCCTTTTGAGAAATTAAAGAATTATCCTGCAAGGGTTCAAGGAAAGAATGGAATTAAATATATCATCTACAACTCCAGTGTTTTCGAAGAAGATGGAGAATTTAAACATACACGTTGTTATGCAACAGAGGTTGAAAAGTGATTTATGATGTGTTTATGAAGCATTTTAAATTTTAGACTAGACCAACTTAGCAACTGATAAAAGAGGTTTTAGGTGTTTACTGGTTTAGCTTCACTTCATTTAGTAAAGCACTTGATAAAGTGCTTTACTTGGCGATTATATTACAGGGTGAGTTCGTATTGCTTAAATAAGGTCATTGATTTTGATATTCTCTTACCGCATCCGTTAAAGTCATGCCAATAAAGTCAGGACCAATGAATAATCGGCTACTCTTTTTGTCATCAATAAATGCTGAAACGGCAACGCCAGGAAGGCTATCTTTAACATCGTTAGGCGCATGTGGTCCTCCTAAGTCAGTGCGGCACCATCCAGGATCAGTTAAATTGATCATAACATTTGTCCCTTCAACTTTAGTGCCTAAATCTTGAGTAAACTTATCAAGTGCCGCCTTACTTGCGGAATAAGCTGCCTGCTCTGGCTGATCTTTAATACCGCTTGTGGTATTTATAATCCGACCAAACCCTTTGCTCATCATCTTAGGTAAAAAGTGATAACATATTGTGGTAACAGCGATGAGATTAATCTTAAAACTACTATCAAAATCTTCTATTGGGGTTTGAATAAAATCATTTCTATAAGTCACTTGAATACCGGCATTATTAAAAACAAAATCAACATCCACGGTTAGATCATCAATAGTTTTTAACATAGTTCTCACTTCAGAATCTTTAGACAATTCGGCTTGAACATTTACGGCATCTACGCCTAATGCTTTAACTTCATTTAGGATTTTTTCTGAATTTGATTTACTTCTACTATGCAGTATTAGGTTACAACCTCTAGCGGCCATAAATAAGGCTAATTCATAGCCCACTCCTCTACTTGCTCCTGTTATAAGCGCCCATTTACCTTTAACACTAACCATTTTATTTTCCTAAATATTTGTATTGATTTGTTAATTTATATAGAGATTAAAGCGATTGAATAACTAAAGAAAAGCCAATAATTTGAAGGTTTTTATTTTCTTGTTTTAGCTCGTCAACAATAAGGGGATGGACAGTTAACCAGGATTTTGGTAAAGATAACTGAATAGTTTTATTGTTGATTTTGGTCTGATAACAGGGCAATACATCGTCTTTGCGGCGATGGCACAAAATTACGGCTAAACGGAGTATTATTAATAAATAGCCTGCTGTTTCAGTATCAACCACATTTTGTTCATTTAATAACGCTAGGTCAATATCACCTTTACATAACTGGACAAATGTAGCTAATAATCCACGTTCAGCTTGATTGAAACCAGGTAAGTCGGCATTTTTGACAATATAAGCACCATGTTTTTGATGGTGTTTATATTCGAGTAATAAACCGATTTCAAGTAAGGCACAGCTAGCCGTTAATAATTTGTAGCCATTATCTTTTTTAAGTGAGGTATAAAGTGCAAATTGATCAAATAAATTATGGGCTTGGGCAGTAATACGTTTTGCATGTTTTTGATCAATATGAAAGCGCTCTATCAAAGAAGCAAGCGTTCGTTTCCTAATACTGAGTTGACGCATATTAGGTAACATTTCATAAAGTAAGCCTTCACGTAATGCACCACTTGATAATTGAAGTGATGTAATAGAAAAACAGTCAAAAATTGTCATTAAAATAGCTAAACCACTAGCAAATACTGGGATGCGATCGCTAGTCAGGCCATTAATAGTAATAGCGTCAAAATGCTTAAAATCAAGTAATTGGCTTTGGATATCTTGTAAGAATTCAGCCGTAATAATACTAGGTTTATTATGCCAGTGTAGAATTTCAGCAAGGGCTTGCATAATACCTGAACCACCCAATACAGCTTGCCAGCCAATTTTTTGGTAGCTCGCTACTAAGGGATTAAGTTGTTGCTTTACAGCTAAACTGACTTGCTTAAAATTATGTGCTGATAGTTGCTCATCTACAAAATATTTTTCTTTAAAAGTAACACAGCCAATATCTAAGCTGGTGACAATTTCAGCATCAAAACAATTACCAATAATTATTTCAGTACTCGCTCCACCAATATCTAAAACTAAACGATGATCAACACTGCAAGAAGTGTGAGCTACACCTAAATAAATTTGTTTAGCCTCTTGTTCGCCAGTGAGTAAGGAGACTTTGTGGCCCAGAATTTTTTCCGCTCGGCAAAGGAAATCATCTGCGTTACTAGCAATTCTGAGCGTTGCTGTGGCTACAATGCGAATATTTTCTTCAGGAATGTCCTGTAATCGCTCTGCAAAAAAACTTAAACATTCTTCTCCACGAGCAATTGCGGCATTACTTAAGTAATTATTTTTATTTAAACCTGAGGCCAAACGTACTTTACGTTTGACCTTGTCGACTACTTGCACGCTATCTTGTAATAATCGAGTGATCAGCATATGAAAACTATTTGAGCCTAGGTCTATAACGGCAAATAGTGGTAGCTCTGATACGACATTTTTATTGTCGATGACGCTTTTAGTCACGTAATAATACCTTAGGCTTTACGCCCGCGGTATTGGCCTCCACCGCTTCGATTACGGGTATTGTTACCTTGTCGGTTACCGTTAGGTTTATGACGGCGTTGTCGCGGTTTAGGTTTAGGTAAATCAGTTAACAAGGCATCAGGATCGTATTTACTGACGGGTAATAAATGTTCAATATAATCTTCTATGGCCGGTAAATTAAAGACCGAATCTTCGCAAGCAAAACTGATAGCATGCCCTGACGCGCCAGCTCGGCCAGTACGACCGATACGATGGACATAATCTTCACAATCATCAGGTAAGTCATAGTTGAAAACATGCGTAACACTTGGAATATGTAAACCTCGTGCAGCAACATCAGTAGCTACCAATATATCCAGGGCACCACTAGTAAAGTCTTCTAATATTTTAAGACGTTTCTTTTGGATTACATCACCAGTTAATAGACCAACGCGAATTTTATCAGCGGATAAATGATCATAAACTTTTTCACAAACATGTTTAGTATTGGCGAATATAATGGCTTTCTCTGGCCACTCTTCTTCAATAATAGTTTGCAATAGTCCCATTTTATCTTCGTTAGATGGATAAAATAATTCTTCTGAAATTCGTTTGTTAGTTTTTTGTTCTGGCGCTACTTCAACACTTTCTGGATCATCCATATGTTCAAAAGCGAGCTCTTTAACACGAAAGGATAGGGTTGCTGAAAATAACATACTTAAACGTTCAGCTGCGGGTGGCATTTTTCTGAACATGTAACGGATATCTTTAATAAAGCCTAAATCGAACATACGATCAGCTTCATCAAGCACGATAACTTCAATATGACTGAGGTTGTAGATGTCTTGTTTCAAATAATCAATCAATCGACCACAAGTGCCAATTAAGATATCGACACCATTTTGTAATTCTTGGCGTTGACTTTCATAACCTTCGCCCCCATAAACTATTCCAAGACGTAATCCTGTGCTTTTAGCCATTTCTATAGCATCACGATGGATTTGTATTGCAAGTTCACGGGTGGGTGCCATGATTAAGGCGCGAGGTTGGTTATGATCTGGTTTAGGTTTTTGCAGTAAATGGTGAAATGTGGCTGCTAAAAAGGCGATGGTTTTACCCTCACCTGTTTGAGCTTGGCCTGCTATATCGGTACCTTTTAAAAGTATCGGTAAAGATTTCGCCTGAATAGACGTGCAATGATGAAAGCCCATGGCTTCTAATCCGGTGACAACTTGCGGAGCAAGATTTAGGTCGGCGAATTTTATTTCTGTTAAGTGTGTTTGTTTCATGAGCGCTAGCTTAACAGGTATCTTTAAAAAACGGTATCGAATATATAATGATGAGGTTATACTCTCGTCAATTTAACAACTTTAGGCAATTATGCCGGCCTCAACGGAGAATGTAATGAACGATAAAATTATCCAACTTACCGATGACAGTTTTGAATCTGACGTTCTAAACGCGTCAGGTCTAGTATTAGTAGACTTTTGGGCTGAGTGGTGTGGACCATGTAAAATGATTGCGCCAATTTTGGATGATATTGCTGATGAATATCAAGGGCAAGTGGTTATTGGTAAATTAAATATTGATCAAAATTCAGCTACACCACCTAAATATGGTGTTCGTGGTATTCCAACACTACTATTGTTTAAAGACGGTACCTTAGCTGATACTAAAGTAGGTGCGTTATCAAAAACTCAATTGAAAGAGTTTTTAGATAAAAACATTTAATCTACCTTTTATAACAAAAAATTCAAAGGTTCAATAAATAGTTATTTGGACCTTTGTTATCCTATAAATACTAGCATTAAACGATTTTAAGGATGAAAAGTGGCTGTTGTGTGATAAAAATACAATCTGCTTACTTTACGGCATCACTATTTAGTGCTAAATTTAGCTTCTCGAAGAAAATACGTTTTAGCTTCTCGAAGAAAACACGTATTTATACACATATCTACATCCCTACTCCTACTTTTTTATATTGTCATCAGACAAGACAACAACATTAGACCAAATAAGTTAAAGAACTCCACTATGAACCTTACCGAACTTAAAGAAAAATCCATTAGCGACTTAGTTGAATTAGCCGAGTCAATGAAGCTAGAACACCTTGCTAGAACTCGTAAACAAGACATTATATTTGCTATCTTAAAAGCGCATGCCAAAAGCGGTGAAGATATCTTTGGCAGCGGCGTATTAGAAATTCTCCAAGATGGCTTTGGTTTTTTACGTTCGTCAGACTCATCATATTTAGCAGGGCCTGATGACATTTATGTATCACCCAGTCAAATCCGACGATTTAGCATGCGTACCGGTGATACTATTCAAGGGAAGATTCGCCCACCTAAAGATGGTGAACGTTATTTTGCCTTATTAAAAGTGGCTGAAGTTAACTTTGATCGACCAGAAAACTCTCGCAATAAAATATTATTTGAAAATTTAACACCAATTCATCCAACAGACCGATTTACTATGCAACGTGGTAATGGTTCGACGGAAGACATTACAGCCCGTGTTTTAGATTTAGCTTCGCCGATAGGTAAAGGTCAACGTGGTTTGATTGTTGCGCCACCCAAGGCAGGTAAAACACTATTACTACAAAACATTGCGCAAAGTATTGCCCATAACCATCCTGATGCCGAATTAATGGTTTTACTTATTGATGAACGTCCTGAGGAAGTAACAGAGATGCGCCGATTAGTTAAAGGTGAAGTCATTGCTTCCACCTTTGATGAACCTGCTAATCGTCATGTTCAAGTTGCTGAAATGGTAATTGAAAAAGCCAAGCGTTTAGTTGAGCACAAAAAAGACGTAGTTATTTTACTTGACTCGATCACGCGTTTAGCTCGTGCTTACAATACGGTTATTCCTTCATCAGGTAAAATATTAACCGGTGGTATTGACGCCAACGCATTGCACCGACCAAAACGTTTTTTTGGTGCAGCCCGAAATATTGAAGAAGGTGGTAGTTTGACTATCATTGCTACTGCGTTAGTAGAGACCGGTTCTAAAATGGATGAAGTTATCTATGAAGAATTTAAAGGTACAGGTAATATGGAACTCCACTTGTCTCGTAAAGTGTCTGAGAAACGTGTTTTCCCTGCTATTCATATTAATCGCAGTGGTACCCGTCGCGAAGAGTTAATCACAAAACCTGATGAGCTCCAAAAAATGTGGATCTTACGTAAAATTGTCCACGAGATGGATGAAGTGTCTGCAATAGAGTTTCTAATTGACAAATTAGCGATGACTAAAACTAACAATGAATTTTTTGATTCAATGAAACGTAAATAGTCATAAACGTTATTAAGAGAAACCAGTCATTGTGGCTGGTTTTTGTTTTTAAGGCACAAAGTATTCCTCAGTGTGAGTTATGTATTGTTAAAAGAGTTTTATCGCCAGGCCCTGAGGTCTAATTATTAAGAAATAAGTTTATTTATGAAATATAGTGATTTAAGAGACTTTATTAACCAGTTAGAAAAAATGGGTCAACTAAAGCGCATTAGCCAACCTATTTCCACTGAGTTAGCAATGACTGAAATTAGTGACCGTACATTACGTGCGAAGGGGCCAGCGTTATTATTTGAACGTCCTATCGGTAAAGACGGCGTTGAAAGCTCTATTCCGGTATTGACTAATTTATTTGGTACACCAGAACGTGTTGCCTTGGCTATGGGTCAATCAGACGTGAAAGCCCTTCGTGATGTTGGCAAATTATTAGCCATGTTAAAAGAGCCTGAACCACCTTCAGGTTTTCGTGACGCTCTCAGTAAATTGCCTATTTATAAGCAAGTGCTTAACATGCCAACTAAGTTGCTAAAAAAGGCCGTTTGTCAGCAACAAATTTTTACTGGTGATGAGGTAGACTTAACTCAATACCCTATACAAACCTGCTGGCCAGGTGATGTTGCACCTTTGATTACGTGGGGCTTAACTGTGACAAGAGGCCCGCACAAAGAAAGACAAAACTTAGGTATTTATCGCCAACAGTTATTAGGTAAAAATAAGGTGATTATGCGTTGGCTTTCTCATCGGGGCGGAGCATTAGACTTTCAAGAATTTAAGAAGACTAATCCAGGTGAAAACTATCCAGTCTCTGTTGCTTTAGGTGCCGATCCAGCGACTACTTTAGGCGCGGTTACTCCAGTACCCGATACGTTATCCGAATATGCTTTTGCAGGATTGTTGCGTGGTAGTAAAACTGAAGTCGTCAAATGCATTAGTAATGATTTAGAAGTACCCGCCTCGGCAGAGATTATTTTGGAAGGTTATCTTGACCCCAATGAAGTCGCGCCTGAGGGTCCTTATGGAGATCATACCGGTTACTACAATGAAGTTGATAATTTCCCTGTTTTTACTGTTACTCATATAACACAGCGTAAAAATCCGATCTATCATAGTACCTATACAGGTCGCCCACCCGATGAGCCTGCGATTTTAGGTGTAGCGCTCAATGAAGTCTTTGTCCCTATTTTACAAAAACAGTTCCCTGAGATCCAAGACTTTTACCTTCCACCTGAAGGGTGTTCGTATCGTTTAGCTGTCGTTACTATTAAAAAGCAGTATGCTGGGCATGCTAAACGCGTAATGATGGGCGTTTGGTCATATTTACGTCAGTTTATGTACACCAAATTTGTTATTGTTTGTGATGATGATATTAATGCGAGAGATTGGGAGGATGTGATTTGGGCGATGACCACAAGAATGGACCCCAGTCGTGACACCGTATTAATTGAAAACACCCCAATTGATTACCTCGACTTTGCTTCACCTGTTTCAGGTTTAGGCTCAAAGATGGGCTTAGATGCCACTAATAAATGGCCTGGTGAAACTACAAGGGAGTGGGGCGAGCCAATTACAATGACCGAAGAGGTCAAATCTCAAGTCGATGCGTTATGGGATGATCTCGGCATCTTCAAATAATTAGCTATGGTCAGCCACTAGATGATTAAGCTGATCAGTGTTGCAGTATAAGTTAAGGTTATTAAAAAATGAATATTATAAATTGTCAGGTTCACTCGATTACTTCTCTAACAACACATGTATATAAAGTGTTGCTTAAGCCTGATCAAGTCGTTGATTTTATTCCTGGACAGTATTTAAACTTTGTCATGAGCGAGGAAGACAAACGTCCATTTTCAATTGCGAGTTCACCCAACTCAGAGTTTATTGAGTTACAAATTGGTGCTTTTGGTGCTGATAGTTATCCGATGCAGGTAATTGAAAAGATCAGGTCCACTGATACAGTCACCATTGAAATGCCCTTAGGAAATGCACCGTTGATAACAGCTAGTGACCGACCACTATTATTAATGGCTGGTGGTACAGGTTTCTCTTATATCAAATCAATGTTTGAATATTTAGCAGAACAAAAAAGTACTCGACCTGTTTTGGTTTATTGGGGTTTACGCGAACCAAGTGCTTGTTATGAGTTAACTCAAACCGCGGCTATAGTCGATAAATTGCCGCATGGTAAGTTTATACCCGTTGTTGAGACTCCTGATGAACATTGGCAAGGTCGGACTGGTTTGGTCCATCAGGCAGTAATGGATGACATTAGCAGTTTAGCACCTTACGATATTTATTTGGCTGGCCGTTTTGAAATGATAAGCCTAGTAAGAACTGATTTTGTTAAACATGGCGCCTTATTAGAGCATATGTATGCCGATGCTTTTGCCTTTATTTAAGTGTTAGGTTGAGTTTTAAGCCTGAATCTTTAAAAAAAACGGTGTTTCTCTTTTTATAAATACCGTTATCTCATATCAGTCAGGGCCTAGTCATTAGGCCCTATCTGATTTATTGTATGTTACCCCAAGGGTTAGCTGGACTGCTATTTCTAGCTCGAGCATTACTTGCCCGTTTTTGTCTTAAACGTTCAGCATCGGACAAACTTAACTCCGTAGGTAAACCCATTTTATCATGGGCAGGAACTATCCGATCACGAGGGGGTAATTGAAACTGTTCATCGTCTGCTCTTGGTAAGCCTTTATATTGATACATATAAAATCCTTCTACCTTTTCTTGAGCCCAATCTGTTTTTCTCAGAAATTTAAGACTTGATAAAGTACTGACATTGGTTTTAAAGCAATTTAGATTTAAATAAGCATAGAGAATCTCCCAGCCATAGTGCTCGACCAGTTCATCTAATACTTGCTCTAATTTAATGCCATGTAATGGATTATTTTTATATATATCTTCTGAGCTCATGCTAATACCAATAAGTTTAATGTTTAAGATTAAATCCCTTTAATTATAAATTCTGCTTAGCTGTATAGATAGTTTTATTATCAAAAGATTAAGACCACTAATTTGGTGATCAAATTAATCTGGCTTAACGATAATGTTAATTCGAAAAAACAGCATTTTATAGCAACATTTTTTTTAAGATAAAATAAGATGTCGTGGCCATTAAACTTTTCATTTTCAACAAACTCTTTTCATCGGCAAACATCCGACAGTACTCGCTTTGATCATATTATGTAATGTGTGGTGAAAACTTACAGCTTATGCGATATTTTGCTTTAGTTTTGATTGCTGATCCCCTAGAATGATTGCCCAAATAAGGAAGTAAATATTGTTCTGTTATTTTATATACCTAAGGTACTTTTAATTGTTTGAAGTGCCTTAGGTCTATAATTTAATTTTGTCTCACTACCTAGGAGTGTTTTAGCTATGACCGCTTTAGAAAACTCGATTGATTTATCTCAATACGGCATTAATAACGTAAAAGAAGTTGTTTATAATCCTTCGTACGAATTACTTTTTGCTGAAGAAACTAAAGCAAGTCTAACAGGCTTTGATAAAGGCGTAGAGACTGAACTCGGAGCCGTAAATGTTGATACGGGTATTTTTACCGGTCGTTCACCTAAAGATAAATATATTGTTTGTGATGATATAACTCGCGATAGCGTTTGGTGGTCAGATCAAGGCAAAAATGACAACAAAGCGATGAGCCAAGAAACTTGGGATCACTTAAAAGGATTAGTTGCCAACCAACTTTCGGGCCAGCGATTATTTGTTGTTGATACTTTTTGTGGTGCTGATAAAGCAACTCGTTTAAAAGTTCGTTTTATTACTGAAGTGGCATGGCAAGCGCATTTTGTTAAAAATATGTTCATTCGTCCAAGTGATGAAGAGTTACGAAGCTACCAGCCAGATTTTATCGTCATGAATGGTGCAAAAACAGTAAACGATAAGTGGCAAGAACAAGGTTTAAATTCAGAAAATTTTGTTGCTTTTAATTTAACTGAAAAAATTCAACTCATTGGTGGTACTTGGTACGGTGGCGAAATGAAGAAAGGTATGTTCTCAATGATGAATTACTACCTTCCGCTTCAAGGTATCGCTTCAATGCATTGCAGTGCTAACGTTGGTGAAGATGGCGATACTGCTATCTTTTTTGGCCTTTCAGGTACAGGTAAGACAACGCTTTCTACTGATCCTAAACGGCAATTAATTGGTGATGACGAGCATGGTTGGGATGACAATGGTATCTTTAACTTTGAAGGAGGTTGTTATGCAAAAACAATTAACCTGAGTAAGGAAAATGAACCTGATATTTACAATGCTATTCGTCGTAATGCCTTACTAGAAAATGTAACAGTTGATGCTAAGGGTAAAATTGATTTTGATGATAATTCAATAACTGAAAATACTCGAGTATCCTACCCTATTGACCATATCGATAATATCGTTAAGCCTATTTCACGAGCGGGGCATGCTAAAAAGGTTATCTTTTTAACAGCTGATGCCTTTGGTGTACTACCACCGGTGGCTAAATTAACTCCCGAGCAAACAGAATATTACTTTTTATCGGGTTTTACCGCTAAATTAGCGGGTACTGAACGCGGTATTACCAAGCCGACACCGACTTTTTCTAGCTGTTTTGGCGCGGCATTTTTAAGCTTGCACCCAACACAATATGCAGAGGTTTTGAATAAACGTATGACTGAAGTTGGTGCTGAAGCTTACTTAGTTAATACGGGTTGGAATGGTACCGGTAAGCGGATCTCAATTAAAGCGACTCGTGCGATTATTGACGCGATTTTAGACGGTTCAATTGACGATGTTGAAACAACCGTTATTCCCACATTTAACTTAGCTGTACCTAAGGCTATTGATGGCGTTGAAGGTGATATTTTAGATCCTAGAAACACCTACCAAGATAAAGCTGAATGGCACAGTAAAGCGGTAGATTTAGCTAATCGTTTTGTTAATAACTTCGAAAAATTTACTGATACCGATAATGGTAAGGCTTTAGTTGTTGCCGGTCCACAACTCTAGCCAATAGCTTAAACAATAAAATTAGAACCCAAATGAAGAAATTCATTGGGGTTTTTTATTTCACCATGACAGGAAGTAGGAGCTCGAGTGAAGCGTGACCACCGAGCTAATCACGAGAGTATTATTTATCTCTGTTAATCGGTAAACGAACCATAGCCTGTAAACCACCTTCCTTATGGTTTGATAAAATAACAGCGCCACTATGACTATTGACGATACGTTTTATGATAGCCAGACCTAAGCCACTACCTTCAGCACCTCGTGCTTTATCACCTTGGGTGAAAGGGTGAAATAAGCGTTCAATCTCATCTTCGGGAATACCGTCGCCATTATCTTTAACAATAAAATAAACGTAATCGTTTTCTTCGTCTACACCTGATGTTAACTCAATATCGCCACTACTATAACGTAAGGCATTTTGAATTAAATTGGCGACAACTCGTTTAATGGCAATATATTTTATTGGGATTTTAGGGCAACGATTACGATTAAAGATAATTTTTCTATCATTAGAACTCTCGGCATTGACAACATCTTCAAGTAAGGCATTAATATCATTTAACTCAAAGACATCTTGATTGTCGTTACGAATATAATCGATAAATTGATCTATGATGCTGTTCATGTCGTCAATATCGTATTCGATACCTTCTCGAAGAAAGTCGTCCATTTCAGACATCATTTCAGTTGCCAAGCGGATACGAGTCAATGGCGTACGTAAATCATGTGAAATACCCGCCATTAATAAGTTTCTATCCTCTTCAAGCTGTTTAATACCGCTAGACATATGATTAAATGCCTGAGTTACTGCCATAATTTCAGTCGTCCCACACTCAATCAATGGTTTGGGGAAATTACCTTCGGCAACATCATTTGCAGCCAGTTGTAATGATTTTAAGGGCCGGTTTAATTGGCGAACAAATAACCAGCCACCGCCAACACTCAAAACGCCAATGATCACTAAAAAGAAGATAAGAGGAGAGAAGTTTTCGTCTTCCAAACCTAATAAAGGTATCTTGACCCAAAGATTTGGGGCTTGAGGTGGGCGTATCCAAAAAAGGAAATCATTTGACTGAGAAATACGTACTTCAGCAGGGCCACCGAGTAATTCAGACATTTCATCAGAACGATATTTATAATATCTCGCATTGGCTAAACCTATCTTCATCGCATCTTTCTCACGATAGACACCAATACCTGTTTCACGGTGAAAAGCTTCCACCATTTTGCGGCTGAATTTAGCGTCTGTGACATCAATAAAGACCACTTTGACTTGTTTGGCGAGTAGTTGATTTATCTGTTGAGAATTAGGCTGTATGACATAAATAGCGATGGAAATGTAGGTGACGACCTGATTAATTAACAGTAACAGGCCGATCAATAGTACGGTTTGCCCAAAAGCACTGTTTGGCAATATCTTCATTTAATATATACCTATTTAGGTAGCGCCAACACCATCTGGAACAAATACATAACCGAGTCCCCAAACGGTCTGAATATAACGAGGTTTAGTGGCATCTACTTCCAGCATTCTTCGCAAACGAGATACTTGCACATCGATACTACGCTCTAACGCTGAATAATCTCTACCACGGGCTAGGTTCATCAACTTATCTCTTGATAAGGGTTCTCTAGGATGAGTCGTTAATGCTTTTAACACGGCAAATTCACCGCTAGTGAGAGGTATATTGACGCCATCTTTAACCATTTCACGGGTGGCTAAATTTAATTTATATTCACCAAAGGTAATCATGTTTTCTTTTAACGAAGGTGCCCCAGGAGCTTCTTGGACTCTGCGTCGTAACACGGCTTTTATTCGGGCCAATAATTCACGAGGATTAAAAGGCTTTGGCATATAGTCATCAGCACCAATTTCGAGGCCAATTATGCGGTCAACTTCATCACCTTTAGCCGTTAGCATAACAATAGGAATATTATTGTTTTGTTGGCGCAGTCTACGACAAATAGATAAACCATCTTCACCCGGCAACATTAAATCTAAGACTAACAGGTGAAAATTTTCGCGCTCAAGTAATCGATCCATTTGCTCAGAGCCTGCCGCACTTCGAACGGCAAATCCTTGTTCAACTAGGTAGCGTTCGAGTAATGAGCGTAAACGAACGTCATCATCAACGACTAATATTTTGATTGTTTCCTGTACCATAATCGATATTTCACTGTTAAATTAATTAATTAAACTATAAGACATCTTTTATGAAAAATAACAAAAAGTTGCTTAAATAACTAAGTTAAATGTTACAAGATATGAACTAAACGATCTAGATATTCTGTTTTTTATATAATTTATGTCTAATCATTAAACACTTTGCCCTTTGATTATTTAATAACTTAAAATGAAAAATTATCCAAAGGAAATAATATGCGACAATGTCGATATGAAAATTTTGATTCATTTTATTAAATCGCCGATTCGTGTCACTCGCATTACCCATAAACGTGGTAAGTTAAAACTGCAACGTCAAATGTTAGGTATTAAACTTGCCCTTGCCCAAGAGAAAAGTGAAACAAAAGAAATGCTGATTACTTATCGTAAATATACCAGGAGACAAGCTAGCAGTGGCGATATGTTAGCGGCAAATAAACAGTTTGTTGATTTGTTAAAGGGTTTAGGTATTGGTATGTTTGCAGTATTGCCTTTTGCACCAATAACAATCCCATTTGTTATCAGGTTAGGTCGCTGGGTAGGTGTTGAGATATTACCAAGCTCATTTTCTGACATAGATAATTTAAAAAAAGTGAATAAAAAACATTAGTTAATAAAGGTTTTTTGAATGCATAGATACAGTACACTTCATTTAAAAAACTATTTTAGATAATTGATGGCTTGGGCATTTACGCACCGTGTAAAACTTTGTTGGCGCTCTTCTCTTGATAAGGACAAAATTGCCTTATTAACTAAAATCATTTTTATTTTCCGGTCTTCTTCATCCAGACCACTTAATTGCTGATGGAAACAACCTAGCAGGCCAAAGTTTAACGCTTGATCAGATTTTATTTCATCATTACCAAGACACAGTATAAGTTTATCAGCGAGTTCATTTTTATTTTTTTTGGTGACTAAATCTGATAGTGAGAGACTGATAGGGTCAACCTTTCTAATTTCATTACAAGAAAAATACATATCAGCAACGGCAACAATAGGAATGAGCTTTTGGTGTTTTTCGCTAAATTGGTTTTTTAGCCATTGTTGGTGACTTTTATCTATTTCTTGGGCATAACCAGTCGAAGCGTTGAATATAAATAAAAATAATATAGCGAAACGAGTACACGAACTAGTATATTTTCTTAATTCGTTATTATCTGAATTTATTGTCATATCAATCATCTTTTAAAACGCCTTTATTAGATTATAGCCTATTTTGTTATCACTATAATTACGTCGGGTAACAGAAATAATAGTGATATTAACGTTTCCCTTTAGCGTACCTTAGCCAAATATAAAGACCACTGACAGATAATAATATTAATAGAATAGCTACGACATCCATAAATAGTACACCTAATAAGCCAAAGAACCGGCCACTGTGGGTATCTACTATAATTCTCTCCCAAGTTAAAAACTGAGCTTTATATTGAGATGTTGCTGAAGTTTTTTGTTCTGCTGTCGCTTGGGTCTCATTTATCCATTTCGGCTCAACAATAGTTGATATTGACTGCCATTCAAACAGATCACTATCACTTTGGTAATAACCATTGTCCGTATTGATAATGATAGTGGTAGGACTAATAGACATAGCATTAATATTACTTGGCAAGCCTGAAAGCGTACCTAGTTTATCAACTAATTCGCCCTGCTGGGTAAATACAAATAATTGTTGCTCACTTGCCACCACAATAAACTGTTGGAACTTACCTGCACTCATTACAGGCTCAGATACTTCCATCAGCAAGCGGTCTTTAAGCCAAACTAACTTATTGGTGACTATTAATTCATTGTTGTTATAAAAATTGACTCTATCAGGCGCTTTTATGCCGTAATGATCTTGTAACCAACCGATGTTAACTTTTTGGTGGCCAAGTGACAGTAATTCAGTATGGTTAAGAGCAATCCCAGATAGTGATAAAAAAATCAAAAAAAAGGCCGCGATAATACCTAGTCTACGATGCCACGCTCGTAAGTGCTGAATAAGGCTGATATGCCATGATTTATAAGATTTGAGCATAGTATTTAATATCTGCAATAAATTAAAAAGCTAAATTAATTAAGTGCTAACGCTTTATTATTTAGCCATAACGATAATCGAGCTACTTTTGTGAGTGCCCACACGGATAATGTTGCGCCAGTTATACCATCAATGTGACTTGTTAGCATATTATCATTAGTTAATTTTGCTAAATTAAATTGTTTAGTGAAAAACTCATGGCGGACTTCATCACCCCTGCTTTCACGATAAACTAATACTTTGAGTTCTGCTATTTGCTTATTTTGAATGTGCACACCAATAGTAATAGGCTTTTCTTTGCCTATTTCATCGAGTATCCAAACCGTATTATCTGCTTTTTGCCAATAACGAATGCGTAATCGATTAAACCGATGATTGAGAATATCGGCAATAATTGTTTTGTCCTTTTTAGTTAACCACAAGACTTTAGCTTTAGGTATTTCACCTATAGTCTTTTGGATGAACTGCTCAGGGCTTTGATAAACCCCTTTAGCAAAGCCAACGGGTGTTAAAAGTAAGAGTAAGCAAAGAGACAGTAATAATTTATTGATAATAGGGTTCATTTTAATCCACTATAAATTAACGACAAAGATGAATAATGCATTCACACTATTCATCCTTTCATTGAGACATGTCAGCGTTAATTATTTTTAAAATTGGTAACCAAAGCCTAGATTAAAACCTTTTGAGTCTTTAGCTCCACCAAGGTTTTCATAATCTGCTTTCAAAACAACACTTTCATGCAAGTAATAGTTAATACCGACACTGGTTGATTTTACTTTCGTTAACTCATCATTACCTGCTTGATTATCATATTCAGAATAACGAGCAAATACGCCCACTTTTTCATTCATTTTATAAGAAGGCTCTACATACCAACCTGTCTGTTCATCACGGCCTGAAATATTGGCTTCATCGCCATTAATATCCCAACGGGCATAAAGGGCACGAACCGTAAAATCTTGTACTTGATAAATGGCATGGGCTTCTAATAATGTGGCATCAGCTTTATCAACCGCCATTGCATCATCGGCGAGATCTGCACCACCTTGGGTAATATCAGTTTGATATTGTAATGTCGCCGCCAGCTCTAAACCATTGATAGCCGTATATTTAATCCGGCCGGTATAGGCTAAATTCTCGGCAGTAGCTTTTGCTACTTTTTGACGGCCACTTCGAATATTGGCATCAAGGGTATTTAAGCCACTCGTAATAGCCCCATCAAGCGCTAATCCACCAGATAATTTATAGTTAATTGCTGCACCTGCTTCCCACCAAGTGGCAGGAATAATGTTTTTCTCAACACCGTTGCGTTCAACGCCATAAAACGTTGGTGGCTCATGCGTTTCATTTAGAATACCTACTGGAATTAAAAATAAACCAACTTTTGAAGATGTTTTCTCATTAATGTTGATTTCGACAAAAGCTTGTTCAAGTTCAACTTCACCTGCTTGACCGTCACCAGCAATTGAATGCTCTAACTCAAATTCTGAAAAGAAATGGATATCGTCAGAAAATTCATAGCCAAAAAATAAAACAAAGCGATGAAAGTCTATTTTGGCGTCTTGGTCTTCATAATTATTGTAATGAAGCTCACCATAGCCGCCAATAGAAGTGCTAGAAAAAATATTGCTAGTGTTCGTCATCTCAATTTGGTCAGCCGTCGCTTCTAATCTTTGTTCTGTTTGATCTAGACGCTGTTCCAGTGTTTTTAGGACTTCTTGCTGTTGTTTAATGATGTCACGTAATTCTTGACTTTCATCATTGGCAATAACGGCTGTACTCACAAAAAGGCTAACAATTGCTGAGGCGATAAGTGTTTTTTTCATCATAGGGTCCGTAAAGTAAATATATTAATGGAGATCAGAGTTATTAAAGTAATTAAAAATAGCGTGTTTATTCAAACTAAAGCTATTAAATCACAAACCTTAATGAGAATCAATATCATTTGCATTTTTTTTTATAACTTTTGACGCGCCTATATATTTGGTTCAATAGGGCTATTCTTTGAGGAGTAAAATCCAGGCTCTAGTATAGTCGGGTAAGTGTTTATTTGCTTGGTGGTAATCGGTCCAACCTCGATAACTGTCAACCAATAAGTCGAGTTGGAATAAGTTGTTATCAAAAGCACCGCCCTGATCAGCTAATATACCTAGGCGACTGACCGTTTTAAAATCTTTACTACTTTTTGTCTCGCTATTCTTAATGGGGTAGCTGACCATAATTAATTTACCTAGCCCTAAGTCAGCCACATTGCCAGCAAAAGTTACCTGAGGCTTAATCGCAATTTTACTTTGTTGATTATAGCCGTAGCCCATAATCTCAGGTGTTTCTATAAAATACCAATAACGAGGTTGCTCACGTTTTCCCATCGTATAATCATATGCAATACCGTTATTTCGATGAACGTTAAAATAGCGGACCTTGCCGTTCACATTTAATACGCCAGTACCTTGCAATAGGACATCATGAAGGGCTTCTTCACTAAGCCATATAAGTGGCTTGGCTAAATTATTTTTAACTAACAGACCTGAGATGATTTGTTGCCGAGTATATTTATATCGGTTTAATTGGCTTTTGTTCTGTTCAGCTTGTTTTAGCGTTAAGTTTTTTTCATCAAATGGAAGAGCATAAAGTGCTTGGCTATACTTTTGGGTTTGTACTGAGCTACCGTTGAGTAATTTAGTATAATATTTTGTTAACAAAATCTTTTTTGTAGGAATATTATTTAACATTCGCATTTTGTTGGTGTTGGTACTTTTAGTCGCTATGCTATTTGCATAAGCTTTATCCGGTGTCCAACGATAAAAATCAAAATTTTGTGATAAATAAGTAGTATTATTTAGTCGGCTTGGACGATCAGTTTGACTATCTTCCTCGTTTATTTTGCAAATAAAAGCCAAGGTGTTTTTAACACGTTCTACAGTGAAATTGTCAGAACTAATTTGACCGGCATGTACTGCAAAATGATCGTCAGTATATAAATTAAGATAACGTTCAGTATTTTTAGCAACTTCACACAGGTCTTCATTGTTATTTGAGGATATTTGGCCTAAATTTTGAGGATGTTCTATTGAAAATTCAAATGCATAGGCCTGAGCCGTCAATAAAAGGAATAAAATAACGGGATAAAAAAATTTGTCCATAAAGTTTAACCTTTACTCTAATAAAGCCATCATTATAATTTATATAACGGCATTATTATCTTGTATTTAGATAATAATTTGATAAACACTTCACTATTGACATATTATCGTGTCAATTTTGTACCTGCAAATATTATTGTTTATGAAGCCTCAAATTTTGAACAAAAAAAAGCACGTACTATAAAACGTGCTATAAAACATGAAACACTAAGTTAAGGGGAATAAACTTAATCTACACGTTAAGAGTAGTGGACAACAATAAAGTTCATTATTAATTTCTTATACAAAGTTATTAACTTATTTTAATTAGCTAATGTTTTAACCTCAATGTTAATTAGGGTAATCGTTTATTGATAAAAAGATTAACTCAGCCCATATTTAAATCAGAGTTTGCTTAACAAACCAAAATAAGGCTTTGCGTTACCTAAGTCATATTGGATGGACGTTATCTTTATAGTTATCGATGATTAAAAGGCTTCATTTGAGCTACGAGCGCTAGCATAGTAAACTGACTTACTTAAACTGACCCATTAGTTTTTAACTTGAAATTAGAACTCCATATAATTTAACGTAGTAAAAGGAAATTTTTGTGATAGTAAGTGGTAATTTATTTATTCTATCTGCACCTAGTGGAGCAGGTAAATCTAGTTTAATCAATGCATTGCTAAATCCAGCAAAGGTAAAGGACTTTTCAGAAGAGCAACAAGAAGCTCGAAAAATGCAAGTGTCTGTATCACATACCACCCGAGATGCTCGCCCAGGTGAGAATGACGGTGAGCATTATCACTTCGTTTCAGTCAGTGAATTTAAGAATAAAATAGCTCAAAATGCGTTTTATGAATATGCAGAGGTTTTTGGTAATTACTATGGAACCTCTGAAAAAGCAATAGATGATCAACTTGCTCAAGGTATAGATGTATTTTTAGATATCGATTGGCAAGGCGCCCAGCAAGTGCGAATGAAAAAGCCTGAAGTGACGACTATCTTTATTTGTCCTCCTTCAAAAGAAGCATTAGAAAATCGTTTACGCGGTCGTGGCCAAGACTCAGATGAAATAATTAATGCACGTATGGCCGCTGCTCGAAGTGAATGCTCACACTTTGAGGAATTTGATTACATCATCGTTAATGATGTTTTTGAGCAAGCGCTAAGTGATTTAAACACTATCGTCAGTAATCAAAGATTGAAGCAAAGCCAACAGGCAGAAAAATTTAAACCTTTATTTATTGAACTAACAAGTATTTTAGATTGAAAATAGCCGGATGCTTTGCTTGCTTAATAACAAAGGGATCAGTAAACTACGCAACTATTTTATAAATTTTGATTGTTGGAGAGACCAAATGGCTCGCGTAACTGTTGAAGATGCCGTAGACAAAGTCGGTAATCGTTTTGATTTGGTGCTAGTTGCATCACGTCGTGCCCGTCAAATTGCAACGGGTGGAAAAGATCCTTTGGTTGAGTTAGAAAATGACAAACCAACAGTATTAGCTTTACGTGAAATTGAAGCTGGCTTAATTACCAGCGAAATCATGGATGGTTATGACCGCAATACTCAAATCCAACAAGATACCGCTGAATTAGATGCAGTAGCTGCAATTGTTGGTGGACAGCAAGAAGACCCTATTTTATAGTCTGATTTTTATCAATCTATAAACATTAAACGCGTAATAATATTATTTATTGTTACGCGTTTTTTTATTTTTATAAAAAGCCTTTAATAACCATTGAATTATTTGGCTTTGACCTTAAATACACGTATTCTTTAGACATAGTTGTAAAACAATATTCTCACCAATTTTTCATCGTTCAGGAGTTTTAGGTGTACCTATTTGAACCATTAAAAGAGCTAGCCTCCCTTTACCTCTCAAAAGTGCAAGTCGACCAACTTAAAAAAGCCTATTTGGTTGCGAGAGATTCTCACGAAGGCCAAATGCGCTCAAGTGGTGATCCCTACATTACGCACCCCGTCGCTGTAGCAATTAATCTAGCTCACATGCACCTTGACCATGAGACGTTGATGGCAGCACTGCTTCATGATGTCATCGAGGATACTCCGGTAACTAAAGCTGAACTTGGGGAGTTATTTGGTCATACCGTTGCTGAACTTGTCGAGGGTGTTAGCAAGCTTGATAAATTAAAATTTAATAATAAAGAAGAAATGCAAGCGGAAAACTTCCGTAAAATGATACTTGCCATGGTGCAAGATATCCGTGTTATTCTAATTAAACTCGCCGACCGAACCCATAACATGAGGACGTTGGAGTCTTTACGTCCTGAAAAGCGTCGACGGATTGCCCGTGAAACGCTAGAAATTTACGCCCCCATTGCTAATCGTCTTGGTATTCATGGTATCAAAAATGAACTTGAAACCTTAGGCTTTGAGGCTCTGTATCCCATGCGTGCTAGAGCATTAAAATCAGCGGTTAAACAAGCTAGGGGTAATCGTAAAGAAATTATTAATAACATCACCGAAGAGTTGGCAGCTCGTTTAAAAGAAAGTGGTATTAAGGCTCAAGTTGTCGGCCGTGAAAAACATCTTTATTCTATTTATAAAAAAATGCTCAATAAAGAATTAATGTTTACCGAAGTGATGGATATTTATGCCTTTAGAGTGATTGTTGAAGATAAGTTTGATCATTGTTACCGTGCTTTAGGCGCAGTTCATAACTTATTCAAGCCAATAGAGTCTCGTTTTAAAGATTATATTGCTATTCCTAAGACTAACGGTTATCAATCATTACATACCTCACTTATTGGCCCTCATGGCATTCCTGTTGAGATTCAAATTCGTACCAACGATATGGATCAAATGGCTGATAAAGGTATTGCTGCTCATTGGTTGTACAAACAAAACGGAGATGACAGCGGCACCACATCACAAATGAAAGCCCGTCGCTGGATGCAATCATTACTAGAGCTACAACAAAGTGCGGGTAGCTCATTTGAGTTTATTGAAAACGTAAAGTCAGAGCTTTTCCCTGAAGAGATTTATGTCTTTACTCCCAATGGTCGTATTATTGAATTACCGATGGGGGCAACAGCTGTTGATTTTGCTTATGCTGTCCATACGGATGTGGGTAATTCATGTGTTGGCGTAAAAGTTGATCGTAAACCCTTTCCACTCAGCCATTCAATTGATTCAGGGCAAACCATTGAAGTTGTGACATCATCAGCAGCTAGTCCTAATGCGACTTGGCTAAACTTTGTGGTAACGTCTAAGGCCCGCTTACAAATTAGGACCTATTTACGCTCACAAGAGAAAAATGAGTCTCACGCGTTAGGTTCTCGTTTATTAAGTCATGCGTTAGGCAGTCATAAGTTAGCCGATATTGACCAAGAAAAAATTGATCAAGTCGTTAAAGAAACGGGTAATGGCAGTATCGATGAATTGATTGTTAATATTGGTTTAGGTAATGCTTTGAGTATTGGTATTGCTAGACGACTAACAGATGAATTTACCGAAGACTCCCAATTAACAGCGCCTGCTTCAAAAGGTAAAATGCCGATTAAAGGTACTGAAGGCATGCTGGTCAGTTATGGTAAATGTTGTCGGCCAATCCCTGGTGATTCAATTCTTGCTTACCTTAGCCCTGGTAAAGGTTTGATGGTGCATCAGCAAGGTTGTCGCAATATTAAAGGTCATGAACGAGGAAATTTATTTCCAGTAAAGTGGGATGGTGATATTGATCGTGACTTTATTGCTAAGCTCCGAATTGTCATTATTAATCATCAAGGCGCATTAGCTTCATTAACTAATATTATTGCTAAATGCGGCTCTAACGTCCATACCTTAAATTCTGGAGAGAAAGAATCTGGTCTTTATTCCATTGATATGGAAATTACTTGTCGTGACCGAATTCATCTTGCTAATATCATTAGAAAAATTAAAGTAATAGTTGATGTTCAACGTGTTATCCGAAACAAATAACACTACATTGATTAGATAGAAATTTAAAATTCATCAGGAAATAATTATGAAAACTATCATCTCTACAGACAACGCGCCAAGTGCAATCGGTACTTATAGTCAAGCAGTAAAAGTAAAAAATACGGTTTACCTTTCAGGTCAAATCCCTCTTATCCCTGAAACGATGACAGTGATTGAAGGTGGTTTTACTGAACAGACGGAACAAGTGTTTAAAAACCTTGTTAGTGTATGTGAAGCTGCAGGCGGCACTATTAATGATATGGTTAAAGTTAATATTTTTATGACAGACTTAAGTAATTTTGCCACAGTAAATGAAGTTATGAGTAAATATTTTGATGAACCTTATCCTGCTCGTGCCGCCGTTCAAGTTTCTCGTTTACCAAAAGATGTAGAAATTGAAATTGACGGCATTATGGATTTGCCAAACGTAGATTAATTAAAAATTTTGATATTGTAATTATTGAGCAAATGAAATGACACCCGAAAGACATCAACGTATTAAAGACATGTTAGACAAGCGCCAACCCGACTTAACCGTCTGTATGGAAGGTGTTCATAAAACTCATAACTTAGCTGCAGTGATCAGAACCTGTGATGCTGTTGGTTTGAGTGATGTTCACGCTATTTGGAAAAATGAGCAAATGCGAGTCAGTGGGGGTAGTGCCGCGGGTAGTCAAAATTGGATCGATGTACACAGCTATAGTAAAACAGAAGACGCAATTAATACGCTAAAAGCTCAAGGTATGCAGATATTAGTGACTAACCTTTCTGATACGGCTGTTGATTTTCGTGAAATTGATTATACCAAGCCAACAGCGATAATTTTAGGCCAAGAGAAGTTTGGTGCATCTGATATTGCCTTAGCCATGGCCGATCAAGATATTGTTATTCCGATGGTAGGTATGGTGCAATCACTTAATGTTTCGGTTGCTTGCTCAGTGGTGCTCTATGAAGCTCAACGTCAGCGTCAAATAGCGGGTATGTACAACAACGCTAGATTACCTGAACAGCGACGCCAAAAAGTGCTATTTCAGGGCGGTCACCCTATTTTTGCCGAAGCCTGTCAGCGTAAAGGGTTACCTTATCCTGAAATTGATGAAGAAGGTCAAATTGTGGCTAACGAAGAGTGGTGGCAGAAAATGCAAATGAGTAAGGATGCTTGGCAACGCCTCGATGAATAACAAACCTCAACCTAATGGCATTAGCAATCTTGCCCATACGCCAGTCACCACTTTAAAGGGTGTTGGTCCGGGCATGGCAAAAAAACTTGAAAAAATAAACTTACATACGCTGCAAGACTTATTATTTCATCTGCCATTGCGGTATGAAGACCGAACACGCATTACTACTATTCGTGATTTATTACCGGGCACTCATACCAATATTGTTGGTGAAATCACCGACAATCAAATAGTGAATGGTAAAAAGCGAATGTTAGTGGTGAGCCTTAATGACGGCACCGGAGTTATTAACCTTAGATTTTTTCATTTCTCTGCTAGTCAAAAAAACAGCTTGTCGATAGGCTCAACTATCCGCTGTTATGGAGAGATAAACCGAGGTCTTCGGGGTTTTGAGATAGTCCATCCTGAATATAAACCGCTTGATCAAGACCAGCCATTAACGCCTGTTGAAGAAACGTTAACTCCCGTTTATCGGACCACAGATGGCCTTCGTCAAGTCTCTCTTAGAATGCTCACTGATCAAGCGTTAATTCGCCTAACACGAGGTCAAGTCGAAGAGTTATTGCCCCAAGAATATGTGCTTGAGTCATATTCGTTAGCACAAGCATTAGCACTAATTCACCGACCACCACCAGAAACTTCGGTCATCCAGCTAGAAGAAGGTAAACATCCCGCACAATTACGGTTGATTAAAGAAGAGTTAGTCGCTCATAACCTGAGCATGTTGAAACTCAGGCAAACAATAATAGAACACCAAGCGGTTAGCTTGAGTATTAAAGAAAAACTTAATCAAGATTTTTTAGCATCGCTGCCTTTTTCACCAACCAATGCCCAAACGCGCGTTGTTAAAGAAATACGTCAAGATTTATTAAAAAATATGCCGATGATGCGCTTGGTACAAGGCGATGTCGGCTCAGGTAAAACCTTAGTCGCAGGGCTCGCAGCACTCACGGCTATTGGCCAAGGTTATCAAGTTGCACTAATGGCACCAACAGAAATATTAGCGGAACAACATGCAATAAACTTTAAAAAATGGTTTGAACCACTCAATATTAAAGTGGGTTGGCTAGTAGGGAAAACTAAAGTTAAAGAAAGGCGAGAGGCTTTAACACATATTGCCAGTGGTGAGATGCAACTCGTTATCGGTACTCACGCATTGTTTCAAGAAAAAGTGATTTTTGATAAACTGACGTTAATTATTATTGATGAGCAACACAAGTTTGGTGTCCATCAAAGGTTATCATTAAGAGAGAAAGGCGCTTTTGATGGTAACTACCCCCATCAACTCATCATGACGGCCACACCAATTCCGCGCACCTTAGCAATGACTGCTTATGCGGATTTAGACACCTCCGTTATTGATGAACTTCCACCGGGACGAACACCAATAACTACCGTAGCCTTACCTGATACTCGTCGAGATGACGTCATTGAACGTATACGGCAAAGTGCACTTAATGAAAACCGACAAATTTATTGGGTATGCACACTCATTGAAGAGTCGGAAGTATTACAATGCCAAGCCGCTGAGGATACTGCACTATATTTACAAGCACAATTGGGCGAGTTAAAAATTGGACTCGTACATGGGCGAATGAAACCTGTTGAAAAGCAGGAAATTATGGCAAGATTTAAAGTAGGAGAATTGCATTTATTAGTTGCTACTACTGTTATTGAAGTGGGCGTTGATGTGCCTAATGCCAGTTTAATGGTGATTGAAAACCCTGAACGTTTAGGGTTAGCTCAATTGCACCAACTTCGAGGCCGCGTAGGGCGTGGCAGCATAGCTTCTCATTGTGTATTGATGTACAAAAATCCTTTGTCAAAAACGGCAGTAAAACGTTTAAAAGTTCTTCGTGAGTCAAATGACGGTTTTGTTATCGCTGAAAAAGATTTAGAGATACGTGGGCCGGGCGAATTGCTGGGAACTCGTCAAACAGGTTTAGCTGAGTTAAAAATAGCCGATCTTGTCCGGGATGCTGCACTTATTGCTGAAATTCAGCAAACGGCTTATATGATTTGGCAAAAATACCCTGATAATGCTCGGGCGTTAATTAACCGATGGTTAGCTAATCGTGAGCAATATTCAAATGCTTGATTTGAACAGTTAAATATTAGTAAAAAGTACGCTAAACTATCAGTAACTTTAGTTTTTAGCGTATTTGACATGTCTAACCAAAAAAATAGCCACAAAGATGACAATAATGCCACTGATGATACTACCCACTTTGGTTACAAAACGGTAGCTAAAGACGAAAAGGTCTCGATGGTTGCCAGTGTTTTTCATTCAGTAGCCGCCCAATATGATGTGATGAACGATTTGATGTCGTTTGGTATTCACCGCTTGTGGAAACGTTTTACCATCGATGCCAGTGGTGTACGGCCGGGTAATACTGTCCTTGATCTTGCTGGAGGTACCGGTGATTTAACGGCAAAATTTTCTCAACTTGTTGGCCGAGAGGGTAAAGTCATTTTAGCGGATATCAATAGCTCAATGCTTAATGTTGGTCGTGATAAATTACGCGATCTTGGCTTGGTGCAAAATATTGAATATGTTCAAGCCAACGCTCAATACTTACCTTTTGAAGACAATACCTTTGATATTGTTACTATTGCCTTTGGTTTGCGTAATGTTACTGATAAAGACATGGCGTTGCGATCTATTTACCGAGTTTTAAAACCGGGTGGGCGTTTATTGGTGTTAGAGTTTTCAAAACCAGAATATGAATTAGTCAATAAAGCGTATGACTTTTATTCATTTAATATTTTACCTAAAATGGGCGAAATTGTTGCTAAAGATGGTGGCAGCTACCAATATCTAGCAGAGTCTATTCGTATGCACCCTGATCAAGAAACGTTAAAGACTATGATGGATGATGCCGGTTTTGAACAAACGGGCTACAAAAACTTAACGGGCGGTGTCGTTGCCCTGCATAAAGGCTATAAGTTTTAGTATGATGATGAAGCTACCTAAACCCCTTTTAAAGATAATGCCTCAACTTATGCTACAGCAAGTGATGTCTGCAGTATTAGAAATAATCATCAATAAAGCGGTATCATTAAACATTAACCCAAATGATGAGCTTGATGCGCTTGAACAAAAAACCTTAGCAATAAAATTAGCCGAACTGCCTTTTCCCTTGTGTCTTACGGTCAATAATAACAAGATACTAGTAACAAAATTAATTGAACGTGCTGATTGTACTATTACGACCAGTATTAGCACGTTACGAGAGCTTAAAAAAGGGCAACAACTTACCGAGCTGATTAAACAAGGTTGTTTGGATTTGGTTGGAGATATCAAAGTAGCCAAACACTTTGCCAGTTTGGCTGAAAAAATCGATATTGATTGGCAAACAGAACTTGCTAAGCATATTGGTGATGTTGCGACTCATCAGTTAGATCATTTGAATAATACGATTAAAGAGAAAGTTGCTTTTGCCAGCGGACAGATTCAAGCAGACTCAGTTGAATACCTGGTTCATGAAAAACGACTTGTGGTAACTAGTAGTCAAATAAGTCAATTCAATCAAGCGGTATCGGCAGTTGAATTACAAACTAAACAATTAGAAAACCGTGTTAATCAGTTAGTTGATCGCCTTAGTACACATAGTATACAAACCAAAGGGTAATAATAAGCCATATGCGTCTTTATCATATTATAAAAACATTCTTCCAATTTGGTTTAGATGAACTATTACCTAAAAAAGCGTTACCTTGGTATGTCAAACTTGCTCGTTTATCGTTATTTTGGCTTCGCAACAAGCATAAAGACAAACCATTAGCAGTCCGTTTTCGCCTTGGTATTGAAACCCTAGGTCCAGTATTTATAAAATTTGGCCAAATGTTATCAACTAGGCGTGATTTATTGCCAGATGACTTTGCTAATGAGCTGGCGATGTTACAAGATCAAGTACAACCCTTCGATGGCCAACAGGCTAAAGATATAATTGTTGCTGCTATTGGTGAACAGGCTTTTGAAGCCCACTTTATTGATTTTGAGATAACGCCACTTGCCTCTGCTTCTATTGCCCAAGTTCATACCGCTAAATTATTACATAACAGTGAATATGTCGATATCGTCATTAAGGTTTTACGACCAAATATTAGTGAGGTGATTATTGCTGATATTAATATCATGGCTAGATTTGCAGGGGTAGTCGCTCGTTGGTTGCCTGACGGTAAACGGTTACGCCCGAAAGAAGTTGTCGAAGAGTATCGAAAAACTATTATAGATGAACTCGACTTAAGCCGTGAGGCGGCCAATGCAATTCAGTTAAAACATAACTTTGAACAAGGTAGTGAATACGACAAATCATTATATATACCTGAAATTTATAGCGAATTCAGTTATCGCGATGTCATAGTGATGGAGCGAATTTATGGTGTTGGTGTGGGTGAAATTGATACGTTACATCACCATAATGTTAATATGAAACTGCTCGCAGAACGCGGTGTTGCTGTGTTTTTCACCCAAGTATTTCGTGACAGTTTTTTTCATGCCGATATGCATCCAGGTAATGTCTTTGTTGATATTACTAACCCGGCTGATCCCACTTGGATAGCGATAGATTTTGGTATTGTCGGTACCCTTAACCGTGAAGACAAACGCTATTTAGCAGAAAATTTTGTTGCTTTTTTTAATCGTGATTATCGTAAGGTGGCACAATTACATGTTGACTCTGGCTGGGTACCTCAATCCACCAGTGTTGATGAATTTGAGTTTGCTATTCGTAACGTTTGTGATCCGATATTTAATAAACCCCTGTCAGAGATTTCATTTGGTCAGGTACTCGTTAACCTTTTTAATACGGCGCGCCGTTTTAATATGGAAGTGCAGCCACAGCTGGTTTTATTACAAAAAACCTTACTTTATATTGAAGGCTTAGGCCGTCAACTTTACCCCCAACTTGACTTATGGCAAACAGCTAAACCCTTTTTAGAAGATTGGGTGAAGGAACAAATGGGTGTTAAAGCCGTCTTTAGCAAAATCAAAGAAAACTTACCCTTTTGGAATGAAAAGCTGCCAGAGATCCCAGATCTTATTTATGATTATTTAAAGGCCGGTAAAGAAGCGCATCTAAATCAAAGTCAATTAATGACGCGACTGGCCCAACACCAACAAGTAAATAATCAGAAGCTGGTCTATGGTGTGCTTGCCACTGGGTTTATTATTGGTGGGGCATTATTATTTAATCAAGAGAATATGATTGCAGCTATTGGGTGTTCCACTGCTACTTTGATTTTTGGATATTTAGCCATAAAGCGAGTAAATTAAGTGTTAGTTACTTTATAGATAGGTATTAATGTGCTGTTAAATATCCTAAGATTTTTGCTACTAAGCAGCATTAAAATAATGACAATGTTATTCTACCGTTTTGAGCAACAGTGGATTTCGCCTGAAGATAAACAGCAATGGGACAAAGTAAATTTCATTATTTTTCTTAATCATACTAGCTTATTCGAACCACTATTTTTGCGTTTAGCGCCATTTAGTTTTTTATGGCGAATCGCTAGTGATCTTCTTGTGCCTGGTGCTGATATTACGATGGCGAGGCCTATCATAGGAAAAATATATCGAATCTTGATTCCGGGTTGTATTCCTATCACCAGAAAAAAAGATGATTCATGGGATCATTTTCTTAGCCATGTTGATAATGAAAAAGTGAATGCAATATTACCCGAGGGACGAATGAAACGTCGGGGAGGGCTTGATAAAACAGGCCAGCCAATGAGTATCCGTGGTGGTGTGGTTGACATATTACAGCGGTTAGATAAGGGGGAAATACTTTTTGTTTACAGTGGTGGCCTTCATCATATCCAAGCACCAGGAGATAAATTCCCTAGGTTGTTTAAGACCATAAAAGTCAACTTGGAACTTATTGACTTACCTACTTATAAACAACAATTTAGTAGTGATAGCGTTGAGTTTAAAAAACAAGTACTCACAGATATTAGTCAGCGATTATCTACTTACATACCCCAGTAGTATGAAACATTTGCCTTTCAATTATATTAAATAAGCAACAGCATATTAGTGTAATGCCCGCCTTGATATTAAAAGCAGAACAATCAAGTTACAGACATCTTTTTTGCAGCCAATATAAAGTCGGCCAGTACAAAACTACTAGGCGGGCAAGCTTATCTTTAAATTATTCGCAATATTTTACTTTTTATTAAATAAATCACGTAAGTTTGCAACACCAGCCTTTGCCGACTGTTTCTTATGCTCATCACTCTTTTTAACTTGTCCTATTTCCCAGCTTAAATCGTCTTGGGGTAATTCATGCAAAAATCGGCTAACCTCGGTACGTGAAACATCACCAAATTGACGACGTTCTTTTGCGTAAGTAAAAATAAGCTCCCGTTGGGCACGAGTAATACCAACATAAGCCAAGCGACGCTCTTCTTCAATATTACCCTCATCAATGCTATTTTGGTGTGGCAATAATCCTTCTTCCATCCCTATGATGAAGACATAAGGGAATTCCAAACCTTTTGATGCATGTAAAGTCATTAACTGAACTTGGTCTGCGCCATCTTCTTCTTCGTTGCGCTCCATCATGTCACGCAAGGTTAAACGCGTAACAATTTGTGGAAGAGTCATTGGTTCTTCGTCATCAACACCCTCTAGCATTTGCGTGACCCAGCTAAAAAGTTCAGTGACGTTTTTCATGCGCATTTCAGCGCCTTTTGCGCTGGGGGTATTATCGTATAGATAGTCTTCGTAGTTAATGTCGCGAATCATCGATCTTAATACTGCGGCGGTATCACCTCGTTCACATTGATCAGCAGTACCGACAAGCCAATGGGTAAAGCGTTGAACATTTTCTAGACCACGGCCGGTTAGATGCTGTTCAAGACCTAATTCAAAACTTGCGGCAAACATGCTGATTTGACGCATATTGGCATAATTACCTAACTTCTCTAATGTTGCCGGCCCTAATTCCCTCCGTGGGGTGTTTACGATACGCAAAAACGCATTATCGTCATCAGGATTAACTAACACTCTAAGGTAAGCCATAACATCTTTTATTTCAGCACGAGAAAAAAATGAGGTGCCACCGCTTATTTTATAAGGAATACGGTTAAGCATTAACGCTTTTTCTAATAATCTTGATTGGTGGTTACCACGATATAGCACGGCATAATTTTTAAACTGACTTTTGTTAATAAAGCGATGACCAATGAGCTCGCCCACTAAGCGTTCAATTTCATGCTCTTCGTTTTTAGCCTGTAAAACTCTGAGTTCAACACCATAAGCTAACTCACTAAATAATGCTTTATCATAAACATGGGGATTATTAGCGATTAGGGTATTAGCACATTTTAAAATTCGTCCACTAGAGCGATAGTTTTGCTCTAACTTTATAAGTTTTAAGTTTGGGTAATCTTTACCTAATAAAACAAGGTTTTGAGGACGTGCGCCACGCCATGAGTAGATTGATTGGTCATCATCACCGACGACAGTTAAGCGACCACGTTCACCGGTAATTAACTTCACCAATTCGTATTGGCTGGTATTAGTATCTTGATATTCATCAACCAACATATAACGAATTTTATTACGCCAGCGAGTACGTACTTCCTCATAGTTTTTTAATAGTAAGGTCGGTATAAGAATCAGATCATCAAAATCGAGGGCATTGTAGGCCTTCATATGTTTTTGATAACGACTATAAAATTCTGCGTTTAATGCGGCGTCTGCATCAGTTGCCATTTTGATGACCGCATCAGGTAACAACAAATCATTTTTCCAGTTAGAAATCATGCTTTGTAGTTTACTTAATAAGTCTTTGTCACCATCGAGTTCATCCGTTGTTAGCTCTTTTAATAGTGCTAAGGAGTCTTGATCATCAAACAGCGTAAATCCTGGTTTATAACCTAAGATTTTAATTTCTCGACGAACAATATCTAAACCAAGGGAATGAAAAGTAGAAACAGTTAACCCTCGAGTTAAGTCTTTATTCATCATTCTTTTTATGCGCTCTTTTAACTCTCTTGCCGCTTTATTGGTAAAGGTTACGGCTGCAATGTTCCGGGCTTTGTAGTCACATTTTTCGATCAAGTAAGCAACTTTTTGGCAAATAACACCTGTTTTACCACTTCCAGCACCAGCAAGCACCAAACAGGGTCCACTGATATATTTTACTGCTTCACTTTGTCCGGAGTTAAGTTTCATGGTACGTGTTGTTCACTTATAGATGACTGAGATTTTTTAAGAAACGATTTTACCTGCTTTTGTTGATTGACAACATAGGTAAATAAACTTTGGTTGCTTTAATCAAAATCTATAGACATGTTTATCATTATAAATGCTCTGTAGGCTAAGTGTTTCTGAGGTGATAATTATTGTCTATTTTGTAAAAAACTTTACAATGTACTATCACCGAAAAATATAACTAATGAGTAAATAATGATTAATGCTAAAAAAATTGAAGAGATCGCTAAACAAGTGACTGATTCTCTTCCACCTAGTTTAAAAAACCTTGCCACAGATATAGAAGATAAAACTAAAGCGGTTCTTCAACGAAAATTATCACAACTTGATGTTGTCAGTCGTGAAGAGTTTGATGTACAAACACAAGTTTTGATTAAAACACGAGAAAAACTCACTCAGCTTGAGGCTAAATTAGCAGAGCTTGAAGCCCTGATTAAATCAGCAGAATAAAAGATCCCTGTCGCTGAGAGAATCCCATAATTTATATTTGCTATGGTATGATCTATGCTGCTGATTTTTTAATAGTTACCATTTCATGACTCAAACGACCGACGCTGAAAACCGTTCTGGCATTATCAATGCGATTAGTGCTTATTTTTTGTGGGGGTTCGCCCCAATATATTTCAAGCTCATTAATACGATTAGCCCAGGTGAAATCTTAATTCACCGTATTCTTTGGTCAAGCCTATTATTATTAGTAATCATTATGATTACTCGTAAATGGCATAAGTTCACCTCAATTTTAAAGCAACCTAAACTTATCCTGAAACTCACTGTTAGTGCTTCTTTATTAGCGGTTAATTGGTTTTTGTTTATTTGGGCAATAAATAATAATCATCTACTTGATGCGAGTTTAGGCTATTTTATCAACCCACTATTTAATGTTGCCTTGGGAATGTTATTTCTTGGTGAACGATTAAGAAAATGGCAAAAATTTGCTGTTATTTTAGCTATTATTGGTGTGTTAATTCAATTAGTTATTCTTGGCTCATTGCCCATCATTTCTTTAGCATTAGCCTGCTCATTTGGCCTTTATGGCCTATTACGTAAAAAAATGCACTTAGACTCTTTTATTGGTTTATTAGTGGAGTCACTTATGATGTTACCAATAGCCTTAACATTTTGGTTGTTTTTTGTTTCAAGCGATACCAGTGACATGTTTAATAACGGTTGGGGATTAAATATCACGTTAATGATGGCTGGGGTAGTCACCACAGCACCCTTATTATGTTTTACCGCTGCTGCCAAGCGTTTAACGTTAGCTAGCCTGGGTTTCTTTCAATATATTGGACCCAGTATTATGTTTGTCTTGGCGACATTTTTTTATCAAGAGACGATACAACCCAGTAAAATGGTAACGTTTGCTTTTATTTGGTTAGCATTAATTATCTACAGTATTGATTCTTTAAAAGCGAGGAAGGCTCGTTAGGTACTGTAGGCAAATAAACTCAGGATTAAATTGCTTCTAATCTGGCATAAGCAACTACTAGCCATTTACTGCCTAAGCCTTCAAAATTAACTTGAATGCGAGATTGTGCGCCACTTCCCTCGTAATTTAATACCACACCTTCTCCAAATTTAGCGTGCATAACACTCTGTCCTAAACTAAAACCGGTATTTTCAAAGGTTTCTGTGGTGAAATTTGATGAAAACCTGCCGGAAGTTACTGGACGTTTAACTTGGCTTTGTAAACGTATTTCTTCCGTACAATCGTTAGGCAATTCTCGTAAAAACCGACTGGCTTTATGGTTTTTTTCTTGTCCATACAAACGTCGACTTTCTGCGTGACATAAATATAACTTATGCATGGCTCTGGTCATGCCAACGTAACATAAGCGTCGCTCTTCTTCTAAACGGCTAATGTCTTCCTGTGACTGTTGTGACGGAAACATGCCCTCTTCAAGGCCGGCAATAAACACTAATGGAAACTCTAACCCCTTAGCTGAATGCATCGTCATCAATTGCACAGCAGGTTCATAATCATCGGCTTGAGACTCCCCTGACTCTAATGCTGCGTGAGTCAAAAATGCGGTCAATTTGGTCTGTTCATCTTCAAGTTCAGGAGGCATTTCAAAAGTTTGACAAGCAGTGACTAACTCATTTAAATTTTCAATACGCTGTTCTGCACGTTCACCTTTTTCAGCTTGATACATGGCTTTAATGCCACTATTTTTAATGACAATATTGACTTGTTGATCCAGATCTAAGTCTTTGGAGTCATCCTCGAGTTGTTCAATTAAGGCAATAAAGTTACTAATAGCCTTTGCACTTCGCCCTTTGAATAATTCACCTTGAAGCATATGTTGGCAAGCTTGCCATAAAGTCACTTTTAAACTTCTTGCAGCATCTCTAACCATAGCAACCGTCTGATCGCCAATACCCCGTGTTGGCTTATTAATAATACGTTCAAAAGCGGCATCATCATCACGGTTGTTAATCAAACGCATGTAGGCTAAAGCATCTTTGACCTCTTGCCGTTCAAAGAAGCGTTGACCGCCATATATGCGATAAGGTATTTGGGCTTGTAATAGGGCTTCTTCTAATAAGCGAGATTGTGCGTTGCTCCGATATAAAATAGCGACCTGATCTAGCGTGCCTTTATTTTCATCTTTGCCCCAATCACAGTTTTTCCAGTCACCAATCCGACCCGCAATAAAACGTGCTTCATCAATTTCGTTAAAAGCGGTGTAAATTGATATTTTTTCTCCTGCAGCATCCTCCGTCCATAACTCTTTACCAAGACGATTACTATTTTTGGCAATTAATTGATTGGCGGAATTGAGAATATTAGCTGTCGAACGATAATTTTGTTCTAAGCGAATCGTTTGTGCGTTATCAAAGTCATCGAGAAAGCGTTGAATATTTTCTATTTTAGCACCACGCCAGCCATAAATAGACTGGTCATCATCACCCACTATCATGACATGGCTTTTATCTTTACCGAGGATGTTTAGCCAAGCGTATTGGATAGCATTAGTATCTTGAAATTCATCAACTAATATCTGCCCGAAACGCTGTTGATAATGCTCAAGTAATACTGGATTATCTAACCAAAGTTCATGTGCACGGAGTAATAACTCAGCAAAATCGACTAAACCTGATCGGTCACAAACTTCTTGATAGCCCTGATAAATTTTAACAAAGGTTTGTTCGGTAGGATCATCATATACTTCAATATGTTGAGGACGAATACCTTCATCTTTTTTACCATTGATGTACCACTGCATTTGTTTTGCGGGCCAGCGTTTTTCATCTAAATTTAATGAACGAATAATACGTTTAACTAAACGCAGTTGATCATCAGAGTCAAGGACTTGAAAACTTTGTGGTAATTTTGCTTCTTGAAAATGCATCCGTAACAAGCGATGAGCTAAACCATGGAAAGTGCCTATCCACATGCCGTGAGTATTGCCATCGACAACTTGTTCAACACGAGCGCGCATTTCTGCTGCCGCTTTATTAGTAAAAGTTACGGCTAAGATACTATGAGCAGAGACTTGTTCAACTTTCATTAACCAAGCAATTCGTTGGACTAAAACACGTGTTTTGCCACTACCAGCACCCGCAAGTACCAGCATGTTTTGTTTGGGAGCGGCAACAATTTCACGTTGTTTATCATTTAAGGCGTCAAGTAATTCTGAAACATCCATTGGAAAATCACATTTGTTAGTTAGGAAGATAGGGTTAATAGTAGAGCTTGATATTATTAGTTAATAATATATCATTTTTAATTAACGTAATAATAACTGCGCAAGCTCTTCAACGGTTAACAACTCTATATTAGGTAATACCGTTATCGGCTTACCAATGTTATATCGAGGTAACCATGCTGATTGACAACCTGCAGCCATTGCCCCTTGAATATCAGCACGACCACAATCACCAACATGTAACAACTGCTTTGGTTCAATCGAAAGTTTAGCGCAGGTCAGTTCAAACATTTGTCTATGGGGCTTTTGTTTTAAACCATCGGTCGCATGAAAGATATGTTGAAAATAATGATCAATGCCAATAGCTTTCGTATCAACATTACCATTACTAATAGCTACTAAGGGATAAACTTCCGAGAGTTCTTTTAATAACTGGTGGCTGATTTTTGGCACAGTAAATTGGCTTCGGACAATACAAAAGTAATCCATCGCCTGTTGAGCCTTTAACCTTGCCTGTTGAGCGTTATAACCTAATGCTGAAAGACCAAAATAATAACTTTCGAGTCGTAATGCGACAACATCATCGACCAACGAAGCTTTAGTTAAAATAGCCTCTGCTCGATAAGTTGACCAGAATTTTTGGTTAAGCACCACCCCTTTAAATTGACCTTGTAATACCTCAGAAAAATGCTCAGAAAAATAACCTATCATTTTAGCTTCTGCGCTAAGCATCACTGGATGGTTAGCATACAAGGTATCATCTAGATCGAAGCTAATGGCTTTAATTGTTGATAAACGGCGATAAAATTTCATTGGCTGATATTTACAGTATTAAATGAGTTTGTAATAGTTTAGCGACAAGCTTTTTAAACTGGCTTAACAATAAGGTGTCCATGCGAGGATCAAAATGCTGAGCATCTTCACTATTAATGGCAATAAAACCGATTGCTTGTCCAGTCTTATCCGAGTTTAGCTTGATTAAAACGACAGAGCCTGAGGTCAATTGTGAAAATATTAATTTCTGTTCAGTTTGCTGCAGTCGTCCAAAATAATAATCTTCTTTGGTTAAGCGATTTTGCATCACGCCGGCACAATCGTTTTCAACAAGGGTATCATGCTTTAAATCAACGTCCTGCTTTAACCAAACTTTTAAACCAGATAAAGATAACAATTCAGTGGTTGTTTGATATAAACAATCAAGTAATTCATTGGCTGATTGGCAATCAAGTAAGCGTAAATATAAGTCGCTGTAGAGGACAAATAATCGCTCATTATTATTAGCAATGGTGATCAGCTGAGTAACTTCTTCTTCTAAGGCCTGAACTTTTTGACGGAGTTGCAGTTGTTGACGTTCCACTAATGACACAGTACCACGATGAGTATCGGACAAGCGTAAACCTATTAATAACTGAGGGTTACGATTAAAAAAATCAGGATGGTCTGATAAATAATCACTAATAACCCCATCAGTTAATGGTAATTCATCTGATTGAAACGTTTTTTTGCTAAGATTCGCTTGTTCGTCAATATTCATTACAGCTTTCTGCTCTTTTTATTAAATTTATTATTAGTCATCAGTTCGTTATATATTGATTTGGCCATCAAATACATGGGTGGCTGGACCTGACATTTTCACTGAATTTCCTGGCCCTTTCCAATAAATTTTTAACTGTCCACCCGGTAGTTCAACAGTCACTTGTTTAGCCAGTTTTTTTTGCATTTGGCCAATAACAACGGCAGCACATGCGCCGCTACCACAAGCTAAAGTTTCTGCTGCTCCTCGTTCATAAACACGCAGTTTAATGAACTCAGATGTCACTACTTCCATAAAGCCAACATTGGCTTGTTTTGGAAATCGTTCATGGTGTGATAACTCATGTCCTAAGGCTTCTACTGGGGCGTCCTCAACTGAATCAACAGTAATAACGCAATGTGGATTACCCATAGAAACTACTCCACACAGTACCATTTCTGATTCGCTGCGCAGAATATAAGTACCTTCAACTTTTTGGGCATTAAACGGTACTTGCTTTGGCTCAAATTTTGGCACGGGCATATTAACTGATATGTTGCCATCACGTTCAATAAACAAAGTCATTTTCCCAGACTGTGTCGATACTTTTATCTTTGATTTATTCGTTAAACCTTTCATACGAACAAAACGGGCAAAACAGCGAGCACCATTACCACATTGAGCTACCTCACTGCCGTCAGCATTAAAAATACGGTAATGAAAGTCTAAATCAGGATCATAAGGTGGCTCAACAACCAAGAGTTGGTCAAAGCCAATACCAAAATTACGATCAGCAAGTTGTTTGATTTGTTCATTAGACAAATAAGTACTTTGGGTAACATTATCAATAACCATAAAGTCATTGCCCAAACCATGCATTTTAGAAAAATTTACTAACATTTATTTAATCTTCTTTTACAAACTAGATACCTAATTTAATAGTTAAGGTATAAGGTAATCAGCGGTAATGGTAAATACTAAGGGAGAAGTTTTTCACCTAACCATAACTGTTCAATAGTTTCTCTTTTTCTGATGACATTGACTTGCTCACCATCAACCATAATTTCAATTGCACGAGGACGGCTATTATAATTTGAACTCATAGCAAAACCATAGGCGCCAGAAGAGCGAACAGCTAATAAATCCCCCGCTTTAATTGCCAACACTCGGTCTTTACCTAGAAAGTCGCCTGTTTCACAAACTGGACCAACAACATCATAATTTTTAGCAGCAACATCATCACGTATTTCAACGGGAATAATGGCTTGCCATGCTTGATAAAGTGCCGGACGGATAAGATCGTTCATTGCCGCGTCAACAATTGCAAAGTTTCGTTCCTCATTTTCTTTTAAGAACTCAACCTCAGTTACTAAGATACCAGCATTAGCCATAATGGCACGACCAGGTTCATAAATAAGTGTTAAATCGTAACCGACTAGTTTCTCTGCTAGTGCTTTTGCATATTGCTCAGGGTGAGGTGGTGTTTCATCGTGATAACAAACCCCTAAGCCGCCACCAACATCTAAATGGGATAAAGTGATCCCCTGCTTCGCTAACTTATCGACTAATAATAACACTCTGTCTAGGGCATCTAAAAACGGGGTTAAATCGGTCAGTTGTGAACCTATATGGCAATCAACCCCCTTTACATCAAGGTTGGATAAGCTAGCCGCATACTGATAAACCCTTTGGGCATCATCAATGGCAATACCAAACTTATTATCTTTTAAACCTGTTGAAATGTAAGGATGAGTACCAGCATCAACATCAGGATTAACACGTAATGAAATAGGCGCTATTTTACCCATTGCCTTTGCTACTTGGTTAATACGGTCTAACTCGGAGACAGACTCAACATTAAAACAAAAAATGTCTTGCTCTAAAGCAAACGCTATTTCTGATGACTTTTTACCAACACCTGAGAACACGACTTTTTTGGCGTCACCGCCGGCGGCTAATACCCGTGATAGCTCTCCTTGAGAGACAATATCAAAACCTGACCCCAAACGCGCCATAACATTAAGAACAGCCAAATTACTATTGGCTTTAACCGCGTAACATATCAGATGATCCTGTTGACCAGCCGCATCGTTAAACGCATGCCAATGACGCTCGATGGTTGCTCGTGAATAAAGATATAGTGGCGTACCATGAGTTTTAGCAATAGTGGTTACGGAGCAGTTCTCTGCGAATAATGACTTGTCTTGATGATTAAAAAAATCCATTACTTAAATTCCTGTTCAATATCTGGAGTAGTTTTTTCTGTTGATTTTGTATCATTTAGTGTCGGTTGTGTTGTCTTCTTTGCTATAACTTTCTTGGCGTTTTCAGACAAAGAAATATCGCCCTTAGTTGACGCTGGAGTCTGATATAAGTCGCCTTTTAATCCACAACCGGCTAATACTAGCAGAGAGATAAAGCAGCTGAAAATTAATGGTTTATTGTCTTGTCTTTTCATTTGTTTAGTTTTGTGCCATAAAAGTTATGTTAATCGAGTTTTTTATCTAGCAAATCCATGTTGAAATTGCTTTTTCTGGTATTATACTCACATGCTCATCATCAATTACAGCCATTAATAGCCTTGAGCTAAATAAAAGCTCAAAAAGCGATCATACTATAAGGAAAAGAAATGAACGACAGTCAATATAATTCAATTTCCGACGAATTAATTTTAGCCGTTGAAGAAGCAATTGAAGTGTGTGGTGTTGATATAGATTTTGAAGGTGCCAGTGGCATTTTAACGCTAACTTTTCTTAATAAAACAAAGATAATCATCAACAAACAAGCACCTTTGCAAGAGATTTGGGTGGCAACAAAATTTAATGGACATCATTTTTCTTTTGAAAATGACCAATGGTTTGATAAGCGTGGCGGTGGAGAGTTTTGGCAGTTCTTAGCAGCTGCAGTAAGCAAACAAGCAGAAGTAGACATCAGTTTAATAGCACAATAATTATTTAGGATCTATCAATGACCAATAAAGTCGTACGTATCGCTACTCGAAAAAGTGCCCTCGCTATGTGGCAAGCAGAATACGTTAAAGCACAACTTGAATATTTTCACCAAGGTATTATTGTTGAACTTTTACCGATGACGACTAAGGGGGATATTATTTTAGATACCCCACTGGCTAAAGTCGGTGGTAAAGGGTTATTTGTCAAAGAGCTTGAAGTAGCGATATTAGAGAATCGTGCTGATATTGCCGTTCATTCAATGAAAGATGTACCCGTTGATTTTCCAGAAGGTCTCGGCTTACAAGTGATTTGTCCCCGTGAAGATCCCCGAGATGCATTTATCTCAAATACTTATGAGAGTCTTGACCTCCTTCCGCAAGGCGCAATCGTCGGTACGTCTAGCTTACGTCGTCAATGCCAAATTAAAGCTGCTCGTCCTGATCTAGAGATTAGAGACTTGCGTGGCAATGTTAATACTCGTTTAAGAAAGTTAGATGAGGGTGACTATGATGCTATTATTTTAGCGGCAGCAGGTATGATTCGTTTAAAAATGCCTGAGCGTATTCGTCAATTTATTGAACCAGAAATTATGTTACCAGCAAATGGGCAAGGCGCAGTTGGTATTGAATGTCGTATCAATGATGAGGAAATTAAAGCCCTACTTGCCCCCTTAGAGGATAAAACTACTCGCATACGCGTACTTGCCGAACGTGCGATGAACAAAACGCTTGAAGGGGGTTGTCAAGTCCCTATTGGTGCCTATGCTGTTATTGATAATGATGAAATATACCTGAGAGGTTTAGTGGGTGCAGTCGATGGCAGTCAAATCATTCACAGTGAAATTCGTGGTCGCTTAGATCAAGGTGAGGTATTAGGTAATAGTTTAGCGCAAACCTTATTGTCTCGCGGGGCAGATGTTATTTTGAAAAAAGTTTATGCGGATCAAAAGTAACACCGAACTCAATGTGTTAATCACTCGTCCTAAAGAAAAAGGGATGCAATTAGCACAGCAACTTAAGACGATTGGCATTAACTCACTTTGCCAGTCGTTTTTTGATTACCAGTCCTATACTAATCAACAAAAGATTAAAGATACGCTTACAAAATCGCCACCAGACATTATCATCTTTGTTAGTGTCGCCGCGGTCATTTTTGCCAACCAGTCGCTGAGTATTAAGCAATGGCTAAAAAAAAGTAGCAGTCAGCCGACTCAATTTTTTGCTGTAGGTCATGCGACAAAAAAAGCATTAAATAACTGTTCTATCGAACATGTAATTTTTCCAAAAGTGCAAAATAGTGAAGGTTTGCTCGAACTGTTGGACTTAAACGAGGTTCAGCAGAAAAACATTCTTATTGTTCGTGGCGATGGTGGTAGGGAGTATTTAAAAAACACACTGAGTAAACGTGGTGCCAAAGTAAATTATCTTGAAAGCTATCAACGTCTATGGTTAACATTTAATCATGCTATTGTTAAACAATGGCATGCAAATCAAATAAACGTTATCGTGATAACAAGTAACGCTTTGTTGCAAAGAATTGTAGACTTAATTGAAACTTTTATTAATACTTTAGCTCCTGATGAGCAATTAGTGCTGACTCACTGGCAAAAAAACTGTTTATGGGTTGTCGCCAGCGCAAGAATAGCAGAAAGTGCTAAGGCATTAGGTTTAATTAATGTCATTAACGCACAAGGTGCAAATGATAAAGCAATTATTAAGGCTTTGAGCTGATTTTACCTATATGACGCGGAACATCTAATACGGAACTGGATTATGACAGATAAAAAAAAGCCATCAGACAATGATCAATCAAGTGCTTCTGAGCAAGGATTGGATGCAAAAACCACTATCCCACCATCTAAAAAAACCAAACAAGACAGTGAGTCATTAAAACCAAATTCAGCGATAAGTGACACGATAACGAATAAAAAATCAGCCAGCACCGTGACAAAAAAAATCAAAAGCAGTTCCGCTGAACACGCTAAAATTTCAAAGATAGGTATGGCTGCATTGTTAATTGCAATGGTTGGCCTAGTGACTAGCGTTATCAGTTATTATTGGCTCGATCAACAACGTATTATTACTGATGATTTAATAACTACGAATCAAAAAAATAAAAAGGCTAACCTGCAACGAGTCAATGAGTTGTTAAAAGAGCAAGAAAATAAACTTTCTCAACAACTCAAACAAATGGTCACTAAAGCACAAGTTAATAGCAGGAAAAAAATCATCCAACTTGAGGGTGCCGTTACTCGATTAGAGAGAAATAAACCCAGTGATTGGTTAATTCATGAAACCGAGTATTTAATTAGAATTGCGGCAAGAACTATTTGGTTAGAGCGAGATACCCGTTCAGCTATTAGTTTATTGAAAGAGGGGAGTAACCGTTTAGCCGAGTTAAATGACCCAAAGTTTTTATCAGTTAGGAAATTAATACACCAAGACATTGAGCAACTGCAACTTATGCCAGTGCTAAATACTGAGAATGTTATCCTTTCGCTTATGGGTTTAAATAGTCAATTAACCCGTTTACCGTTAGCAATACAGCAAGTAACTGCCGCAAAAAATGAAAACACTGTGCCTGAACTCTCAAATGATATTAATGATTGGCAAGAAAATTTAGCAAAAACCTGGGATAACTTTCTTAATACCTTTGTGGTCATTCATGTTCGGGACGGCAGTGCAAAGCCTTTATTGTCGCCACAGTATCAACAAAATTTAAGAGAAAATCTCAGTTTAAAATTGCAACAAGCACAATGGGCGGCTAGAGAAGAAAATTCAACGCTATATCTAGCCACATTAGCTGAAATTCAAATGTGGATCACACAATACTTTGATATGAGTGAGGTGAGTAACCAATTATTTTTATCAAGTATTAAACAGCTTGGAACTGAGATGATATCTTTTGACTACCCTAGCTCTTTATTATCACTTTCAGCGATAAGAGATATCCTTACCGATAAACCACTTGCTATTGAAACCACTGAGAAAAAACCCCTGTTACCATTGACTGATAATGAACAATTATTGGGTGAAAAAATAATACCAACAGAGGGAAAAACAAAACCATTATCCATTGAAGAGCAAATACATCAGCAAACAAGTATTCAAGAAAAATCTGACAAAAAAGTGAATAAAGATGAGAATGAGATATGATCCGCTTCATTATTATTACCTTATTAGTATTATCTGTTATTGCAATCACGCCAATGCTTATAAGCGAACCGGGCTATATTGCCATTGCTATGGGGGGAAAAATTATTGAGATGACGGTATATACCGCAATTTTTTGGTTAGGCTTTTCTTTTCTTATCTTGTTTGTTTCTTTTCGACTCCTTCGTGGCAGTTATAAGTTAAGTTTTGGTGGTTGGCGTAAAATTATTTTTGCTAATCACCGACGGGCGTTAAAAGATTTCAATAAAGGCATAGCGGCTTACGTATTAGGTGATTACCAAAAAGCTGAGCACTTACTGGCTAAAAGTGCAGAGCCAGCAAATCAGCAGCAAACTGCCTATCTATTAGCGGCATCGGCAGCAGAAAAGCAAAATTTACGTCCCAATACCCAACATTATCTTGCGTTATTGGAACACCATAATACCGATCAATATATTGTGAAAACGGCAGGTATTGAATCAGTTATTGTTAAAATTCAACTGTTAATAAACCATGAAGAATATGCTCAAGCTCGCCTAGTGATTGATGAGTACCATAAACATATTGGTCATGATACGCGTCTTCTTCAATTAGAAATTGATTTATGCTTAATTGAAGAGCGTTATGAAGCTGCTGTTCAAAATTTAGCGTTGGCAAGAAAACAAAAAGATTTTGACCAATATAAGTTAGAAAAAAGTGAAAATATTGCGTTTACTGCGATTTTTAATAAATTAATTCGAAAACATGATCAACAAGCATTAGTCGACTACTGGCAAAAGCTGACGAAAAAAATTAAGCAACGTGAAGCCGTCTTGTTTGCTTATTGCCGAATTTTAGCTGAAAACGGTATAGTTGCCCCTTTAGAGAAATTGTTGTTACCGACATTAAAAAAAGAAGCCAGTGACAATTTTATTAAGCAGTTAACTGAATTACCTTTAGCTAAAGCCACTAATCAAACTGAAATTTTCATTGCTGCAGTTCAAAAACATTTACACGTTAATCAACACAGTATTAAATGGCTCACCTGTTTAGGTCATTTAGCGTTAGCCGCGGGTCAATGGCAAATGAGTGAAAAAGCATTCCATAGCTTATTTACAGTAGAGGGTTATTTGACTAATAATGACGACTTAAAGGCTTGTGCCTTAGCTTTAAGTAAGCAAAGCAAATACCATCAAGCGAATGAGTTATTACAACAAATACTCAATTAGTTTGAGCGAAAAAACCTAAAGTTAAAAAGTTGGTGTTTTGTTTACTTGTTAGACTAAGTGTCATTGTAAAACGTGAATTTATATTTGAGTCTAATTTTTAATGAGACAAAAAAAAGCCAGAAGGTCATCTGGCTTTTTTTATGAACGACTTTTATCCGAGCCGATGAAAGGGTTAACTTACAATACTTTAGCAATTGATTGCGCTAAATAATCAACATTACTGTTTGCAATACCAGCAATACTCATGCGGCTAGAGCCAACCATATAGATGCTGTAATCATCTTGTAATTGTTGAACTTGCTCAGCAGTGATACCTAAGAAAGAAAACATTCCTGTCTGACGTGTAATAAAGTTAAAATCGCGACTTACGCCATTTTCTTTTAATTTATCGACTAACAATTGACGGTTGCCATTAATGCGATCTCGCATTTCTTTTAATTCACTGTGCCATTGCGCAGTCAATTCTTGAGAGTTTAAAATGGTTTCAACAATCGCGGCACCATGTGCTGGTGGCATAGAGTAAATACCACGAACAACATAGGCTAACACTGAAGCCACCAAGTCAGCTGAATGGCTCGATTCTGCAATTAAAGTACAAGCCCCAATTCGTTCACGGTATAAACCAAAGTTCTTAGAACATGAACTGCAGACGATCATCTCTTTAACGTTTTCTGCCATTAAACGTAAACCATAAGCATCTTCGTCTAAGCCAATACCAAAACCTTGATAAGCCATATCGATAAGAGGAGTAAAACCAACACCTTTGGCTACTTCAACCACTTGTTGCCACTGCTCATTGCTTAAATCCATTCCACTAGGATTATGACAACAGGCGTGTAGTAAGACGACATCATCTTTAGAGACTTCTTTTAGTGTGGCTAACATGCCATCAAAGTCGAGGGTTTTATTTTCATAATCGTAATAAGGATAGGTTTTAACAACAAGCCCAGATGCTTCAAAAACCGCTGTGTGGTTTGCCCATGTTGGATTAGAAACCCAAATAGTCGCACCCGCTTTGCATGAGTTAATAAATTCACCAGCAACACGTAATGCGCCAGTGCCGCCCGGTGTAGAAAAAGTGCGGGCACGGTTTTCAATTAATACTTTGTGCGCGCCAAAAATAAGTTTGCTCATCTCTTCATTAAATAGAGGTGAGCCAGTAGGGCCGATGTAAACTTTACTGTCTTCGGTATTCGTTCGATGCTGCTCAGCTTTCTTTACACAATCTAAAACCGCGGTGTGCCCAGCTTCATTTTTATAAACACCCACACCTAAATCGATTTTTTGTGGATTAACATCCGCTCTATATTTAGTTAACAATCCCAAAATAGGGTCGGCTGGCAAAGCCTTTAAGTTATTAAACATGACTAAGTTTACCTTATTTTTGATGGGAAATTTAGTGATAATTACGCCATCGTAATTATATTAATATCATCCCTTTTTTTAAAGGCTAAGCATAACGTAAAAAAGGGGATGAATTAAAGTGTTTTGTGTGAAAAATAAGATAAGTTTTTATGCCGTTTTACACTATAAAATAACCGCTAAGTTTATTGATGTCGGCTAGGCAGAGAGGAATGAAAGAAAAGCGCTTACCCTAAATATAGGTTCAAGCCGCTGAACGTTAGTTTTCGTCACTGGACTGATGACAAAAAAGTAAGAGTGTATTGTTGTGGTTTTATAAAGAACAGCAACAAATTATGGTTAAAGCGATAAATAGTCTAGATAATAGTGTTAGCTTAACAAAATTGGTTATCGTCGGAACTTCACATTTTCTTAGATTTGTTAATCGCAAATATATTTAGCCAACGATTAGCGAATATCCCAATATATCCCCAAGCAGCAACTAAACAAGCAATAACAAGAAAAATAATGCCAGGAACCTGCCAGAGATGGTGGTAGAAATAACCTAAGCCAATAAAACATAAACTGAAAACAAAAAAGCCGAGACCACACAAAAATATTTGTACACTTCGTTGTGGGTTTTGGCCTAATTTTTCAAGTACGGTGGTCATTTATTGATACCGACAGTTTAGCTTAGTAATATGAATGTTCGCCACGTTCGTGTTCAGTCATATCTTTAACACCTTTGATTTCACCGGCCATTATTTCGATCAATTGTTTTTCAATTCCGTCTTTAACTGTCACATCAATTTGACTACAGCCATTACAACCACCACCGAATTGTAAAACAGCAAAACCATCATCAGTAATCGCCATTAAGGTACACTCGCCACCATGTCCCGCTAATTGTGGGTTAACTTCAGCTTGTAAAAAATAACTAACACGTTCAAATAAAGGAGCGTCGTCAGCTACTTTTCTTAATTTAGCATTTGGCGCTTTTAACGTTAACTGTGACCCCATTTGGTCACTGGTAAAATCAATCTCGGCTTCTTCTAAGTAAAGCTTACTTGGGCCATCGATTAAAGCTGAAAAGCCATTAAATTCTAATAGGATATCGTCAGGTTCAACTGCATCTGCCGGACAATAAGAAACACCACACTCAGCAGTAGCTGTACCTGGATTGACAACAAAAACACGAATGTTAGTGCCCTCGGCTTGTTGCTCTAACAATTTTTTAAAGTGTGTTTGGGCGGTTTCTGAAATATTAATCATACGGATTACTCATTTTCGACAACGGATAAATTTATTTAGTCTCGTAGTTAAATACCTGACTAAATTACTCAAGTATCTTTATTTTACGCTTCAATTTAGCTTACCGCCAGTACCTGTTGATATTAATTAGACCCTAAGTGGATAAAAACTAGTTTATAGCGACATTGTTTGGTATTTTTAGCGCACTTTCTTGATGACTTATCGTTATAGTAAGATTTAGGTCAAGATTTATTCAAAAATAAATTTATTTTAAAGGGCTAGTTAATGTTGTTATTGCGGACTTTGGTACTCATGTTAAGTATTCTTTTATTTTTGGGGAAAATTTCATTTACCTTTGCTGCTAATGTGGCTGACTACCTACCCAAAGACCAAAACTATAATCAACAGATTATAGTTCCGAAGTCTACCTTAGGTTTTACTGTTGGCGAGCGCCACCCAAGGCATGATCAAATTAATGATTATTTTCGACAGCTGGCCCAAAGCTCAAAAAGAGTGTTGTTGACGGAAATGGGCCGCACTGAGCAACTAAGAACACAGCTGTTAGTGACTATTTCTTCTGCTGAAAACTTAGCAAATATAGAAAGTATTCTTGCTAAACGTCATACACCTTCAACATACTCAGATGATGATAAAGAAAAAATGGAGAATGAACCGTTAGTTATTTGGCTGGGCTACAGTGTTCACGGTGATGAAGCAACTGGAGCCAGTGCAGCGATGGTAACGGCTTATCACTATGCAGCTAGCCAGTCAAAATCGATAGAAGCATTATTAAAAAATACCATTATCGTTTTAGAGCCTAGTATTAATCCTGATGGTTTGGATCGCTTTGTTAATTGGGTATCTACCTTTAAAAACAGTAATAGCAATGATGATGTTAACGATATTGAACACCACCAAGGCTGGCCATCAGGGAGAACCAATCATTACTGGTTTGATTTAAACCGAGATTGGCTATTACTTACCCAAAAAGAAAGTCAACAAAGGTTAAAATATTTTCACCAATACCAACCTCATGTTCTGGGTGATTTTCATGAAATGTCACATAACAGCAGTTACTTTTTTCAACCCGGTGTGCCCAGCAGAACCCATCCATTAACTCCTAAAGCTAATGGGACGTTAACCAAACTTATTGCCGGTTATCATGCCAAGGCCCTAGATCAGCAACAGCGCTTATATTTTAGCCAAGAGGTTTTTGATGACTTCTACTATGGTAAAGGCTCAACTTATCCTGACATTAATGGCAGTATTGGTATTTTATTTGAACAAGCCTCGAGTCGAGGTATGCAACAGCAAAGCATTAACGGTTTAGTTACTTTTGAGTTTGGTATTCAAAACCATGTGTTAACTTCACTTTCGACGGTTGAAGGCGCTTGGGAAAATAAACAAGCGTTGAAAAATTATCGCCAAGAATTTTATAAGCAGGGCTTAAAATTGGCGAAAAAAGAAAAGTTTGATGGTTATTTAATTCGCGCAGATAAAGACGACTATAAGTTAAATACTTTCCTACAAACCCTCAATCAGCATCAGATAAATGTTTACCCACTGAGTAGTGATTTTAAAAATGATGGGAAGGTGTTTGGTAAAGAGAGGAGTTATTACCTTCCTCTTGAACAGCCACAATTTCGAGTCATTCAAGCGTTATTTAATCAGCAAACTAGTTTTCAAGATAATACCTTCTATGATGTTTCTGGTTGGACGCTACCTTTAGCAATGAATATTGAGTTTCATCAAGTACAGCGAACTTGGGGATTAGAAATTGCCGAAAAGGCTTGGACCAAACCTGAAAAAGCAAACACCTTACTTGATAAAAAGGCCTACGCTTATGCATTTGAATGGCATGATTCACTGGCTCCTCAGCTTCTTGAAAAACTTTTGTCTTCGGGTATTAAGGCTAAAGTAGCGACGAAAAGTTTTAGCAGTACTGTTGATGGTATTGAGCGTAAATTTAAGGTTGGCAGTATTTTGTTAGCAGCAGGTTGGCAGCAAAATAAAAACTGGCGCGAAATAGTCAGCCTTGCCAGTATCGAAAGTCATATTGAACTATATAGTTTATCTACAGGTTTCAATGCTAAAGGTATTGATCTCGGTAGTGGCTCTTTTAAAACACTTAGCCCAATAAACGTTATGATGATTGGTGGTCAAAATATCTCACAATATGAAGCGGGCGAAATACGTTACTATTTAGAAAAAAGCATACATTTACCGGTATCTATTATTGAGCAGCATAGAGTCAGCACTATCGATTTGTCGGTTTATAGCCATATTATTTTAGTGGACGGTGATTACCAAAGTTTCACTGATAAAACAGTGAGTCAGTTAAAGTCTTGGGTTGAAAATGGTGGGGTAGTTTTTGCTCAAAAAAGAGCAACTAAATGGCTAGCAGATAAAGAGATATTATCAGCTGACTTTGTCAGTAATATTCAAATTAATAAAATGTACGACGTCAGTAAATTAAATTATCAAGATCAAGAAAAATTGTCTGCACGTAAGCGAATTGCCGGCGCAATTTTTCAAACACAGTTAGATAATAGTCATCCGTTAGCTTATGGTATTGAGACAAAAACCTTACCGCTATTTAGGAATAGTCCGTTGATAATGAAACGACCAGATAAAGCTTTTATCAATGTCGCTCATTATACCGATATGCCATTAATGAGTGGTTACACCGATAAAAATCTTGTCAACTTAATTGCTCGTAGTTCCGCTGTTATCGCCCATAGTTTAGGCAAAGGCAGGGTCATTGCCAGTACAGACAATCTGGTTTTTCGAGGCTATTGGCTTGGTAGTGCTAAATTACTCGCCAATAGTTTATATTTTGCCAAAGCTTTTGATGTCTCAGTAACCGACTAGGCTTTCAATTTATATTGGCTAATGACAAACATACCGCAAGTACGGTAACTCTTTTAACGCCTTTAAGTTTTAAGCAACGACTAATTTCGCTAGCCGTTGCCCCAGTGGTAACGACATCATCAATTAATAAAACATGCTCAGGTATGTTTTTTTGAGTAAAGTGAACGTTAAAAATATTTATCAGGTTTTTTCGTCGTAAATTACCTGACTGACCAACCTGACTTGTGGTTGATTTTTTTCTCACTAATATTTTATTATCGTAAGGGACTGCAATTTTTTTCGCTAGCACCGTTGATAATAAATGGGCTTGGTTAAAACCTCTTTGCTGCCATTTGTTGATATGGATTGGCACACTGACGATTAAATCAACGTCAACGGTCTGATGTTCAAACCTATTTTTTATATAGTGATGTGATAACAGTTCAGCTAATAATTTTGCCACTTCAAAGCGACCTTGGTACTTCAGCTGCCTTATCCATTGGCCAAAGGGAGCAGTGTAAGGTGATAAACAAATTAAATGATCAAACGTTATCTTGGGTAAAGATTTATTTATTGCAGGCCAATTGAGTAAGTCACCTTGAACATTACCCATGTTAAATATTGGCAGGTCCTCATGGCAAGTCTGACAAAGTAACAAATGACTTGTACAAGGCTCACCACAGAGGTCACAGGAGGTAAGCGACATTAATATCTGATAATATTTTTGACGAACACGAATTAATATATTTTGGTAATTGATTGTCGGCAATTCCATTTACCCCGGCCTTTTTGTAAACTAACGTTATTCATTTAATTATTTATTAACGATTAAACTAAGCATGGCAGAAACTTTACATATTACGAGTCAAGGACAGGGAACACCGCTAGTTTTGATTCACGGTTGGGGATTAAATTCAGGAATTTGGCAGCCACTCGCTGAAAAGTTGGCACCATTTTTTAAGGTGATTACTGTTGACTTACCTGGCTATGGTTTAAATAGTGATAATAATATTGCCCCCTATTCATTAACGAATATTAGCAAAAAAATTATTGATGCTGTTGATGAACCAGCGGTTTACCTTGGTTGGTCATTAGGTGGCCTCATTGCCACCGATATTACCCGCAGCTATTCAGACAAAGTGTTGGCATTAGTCACGGTGGCCAGCTCTCCTTGTTTTGTGGAACGATTGAACCAAGATAACCAAGTCAATTGGCCAGGTATTGAGCCTACCCTGTTAAAAACCTTTCATCATCAACTTGCCCAAGATACAAAAAAAACCATTGACGGATTTTTAAAAATACAAGCCATGGGCAGTCCGCATATTCGTCAAGACTTAAAAGAAATTAAAGCCCTAATCTTTCAATATCAGATGCCAACAAGGCAAACATTAGATGACTCTTTATCACTCCTAGAAACCGTTGACTTACGAACTAACTTACCATCAATAAGCTTACCTTTTTTACGTTTGTATGGCCGTCTTGATTCATTAGTCTCTAAAGCTGTACCTGACTTAGTCAGTGAGTTAGCACCAAAAAGCGACGTTCATATTTTTAAACAAGCCTCACATGCGCCTTTTATTTCTCACGGAGATGATTTTTTTGATGTGTTGAAAAACTGGCTTAATAGTCTTGAGGTTAGTAAAAAAATTGAAGTTGTCACTAACTAAATAGCCAAACGAGTAATCAATTCATCACTTTACTTTTTATACTTTTAGGTGAATAATTAGCCAAAGAGAAGTTCGTTATTGGCTGGTGTTTAGCCTAGTTATTACTGATTAATTTGAGCTATATTAGTAAAGTTTAATACTGAGGAGGCAAAATGGAAATACAATCTACACTCAATGCCGGTCTCAAAGGCTTTCAAAAAACCGCTAAAAAACCAACTCAAGCAGCGAATAGAATACTTAGCCCTTATCTGATGTTCATGTCTAGGGCTCGTAGATGAATATTTCATCGCAACTAACCAGCTCACCTTTAGCTACGGTAACTAACCTACCGACAGAATCACTTCGTCGCGATAACAATCAGCGAGAATTGATTGCTAAACCTGAAGCGGCTGCTCAGTCTGCTGCAGAAAAGGGTGTTGCTTCAGAAAAAGAACGCGCTAGAGCGTCAGCCCAAAACCATGAACAAATTGACTTCGCAAGTATTCGCAAACGTGCTGAACAAGCAAACACAACTATTAGTGGCGATAGCGATCAAGGTTCAGAATCTAAAGAGCAGCAACAAGAACAGCCACAAACCAGCAGTGAGAAAAGTGCGGCAAAGGTTTTTATTGAAGAAAAAATAATCAATGAACTCCCAGCCTCGGCAAGCCCAATGATTACCCAAGTTCAATCTGAACTTTTAGCCACTAACAACGACACAGTGAAGGCCTCTTCACCAGCGGTTATTAGCATCAAACCTAATAATATTTTTGTACAAGAGAAGGGAGCAATATCAACTGAAGGTTATGAGTTCGATAGACTAATTAATCACACACTTGCCGCTCAAGAAATGTTATCACCCAGTCGAAGTCATGATGTCACTGAGCGAGCTGTTCGTATTGAAAAATTTTATCACAATATTAATCAAGCGAATGAAAGGCGACCTAGTTATCAGTTTGAACTAACAGTTTGAATGAAAGATTAGCGTTATATTGACTCAGTTTATTGCTTATGACCGACCATAAAAAAACGCCTGCGAAGTAGGCGTTTTTTATTAAAGTGTTATATGTTATTGGCTAGACACCATAATTTTCACGATACTTTCTAATAGCTAATAAGCTATCATTTAGCGCTGGCTGATCTACAACTTTTTCTTCTAAGTAAGTAATCACATCGCCTAAAGTTACTATAGAAATTACCTTTGTACCAAAGTCACGTTCAACTTCTTGGATAGCAGATAATTCACCTTGGCCTTTTTCTTGGCGGTCAAGAGCAATGAGTACACCTGATAATTGAGCGCCGTGGTTTTTAATGATTTCCATCGACTCCCGTATGGCAGTTCCTGCAGTGATAACATCATCTACTAGCATGACCTTACCCTTTAGATCAGAACCAACTAAACTACCCCCTTCACCATGTTTTTTAGCTTCTTTACGATTAAAGCAGTAAGGCATGTCAATGTGATGATGATCATAAAGCGCTACTGAGGTAGTTGTCGCAATAGGAATACCTTTATAAGCGGGGCCAAATAATAAATCGAATTCAATTGATGAGTCAGTTAACGCAGAGGCATAAAAACGCCCCAGTTTTGCCAAATCACCGCCCGTATTAAATAACCCAGCGTTAAAAAAATAAGGACTTGTCCGGCCAGATTTTAAAGTGAACTCACCAAAGCGTAACACTTGTTTTGATAGAGCAAACTCAATAAAATCACGTTGAAAATCTTTCATAAATGTCTCTGTAAATTCAATTATTCCCGAGATGTTTTTCGGCAATTTATTTGTTAGTGGTGTGCCTAGCTCAATACTTGACTAGTTTAATGCTGACTTTTGCGCATCAAATAATTCATTAATACCGTTTTTAGCGAGTACTAACATTTCCTGCATTTCATCAAAGCTAAAGGGGGCCTCTTCTGCAGTGCCTTGTACTTCGATAAGTTTACCTGTGTCTGTCATTACAACATTCATATCAGTATCAGCAGCTGAGTCTTCTGGGTAATCAAGATCGGCAACGGCTTCACCTTTATAAATACCAACAGATACTGCGGCAATCATATGTTTTAAAGGGTTTGTTTTAATAATGTCTTTAGCGCGCATATAATTTAAAGCGTCAACTAATGCAACACAAGCACCGGTGATAGAAGCCGTGCGAGTACCACCATCCGCTTGAATCACATCACAATCAACATTAATGGTATTTTCGCCAAGGGCTTTTAAATCAACTGCTGCACGTAAAGCACGAGCAATTAAACGAGAAATTTCTAATGTACGACCACTTTGTTTACCATTAGCTGCTTCACGGCGCATACGCGTATGAGTAGAGCGAGGTAACATACCATATTCAGCGGTAACCCAACCTTTACCTTGGCCTTTAAGAAAACGTGGTACACCTTCTTCTACAGAAGCAGTACAAATTACTTTAGTATCGCCAAATTCAATTAATACTGAACCTTCGGCATGAGTGGTAAATTGACGTGTAATAGTTACTGGGCGAATTTGCCCTAATGTTCTGCCGCTTGGACGCATAAGTTGTTCCTTAAGAAAGTTAATTGCGCGCATTATATACCCAAACTTCTCGGGGTTCATCTTTCATCGAGATATTTGCATGCTAATATGTAATTTAAGAGGTTTTTGAAATATAGTGATTAAATATCGGGTCTTGTATACACGTTATTTAGCTTTTCTGCCATTAGTATAAGTATTGAGAAACAATGAAACTCATTTTTGCCGTTTGTTTAATAATCAGTTACCCCCTTTTTAGTGTACCGTCCTTCGCTGAGTCCAAAATAACTTTACCACCATACAGTCAAGGCTATTCAGAACAAAGAGACCCCTTTGAAGATGCCATAGCAGCAATAAAGTTGGCGAAAGAGACTGATCGCAATGTGTTAATTGAAATCGGTGGAACTTGGTGTACTTGGTGCCATAAAATGGATGCCTTTTTAGCGAAAAACCCAGAGGTATATCATCAACTTCACACTCAGTTTGTTTTATTAAAAATCAGTGTGAGTGACGCTAATGAAAACCACGCTTTTATGAAATCATTACCGCCAGTGCTGGGTTATCCTCATATGTATGTCTCTACGTCGACAGGAAAAATGATTTTGTCTAAAGATACGGCAGAGCTCCAAGAAAATGGTGAGTATTCAAGCAAACGTTGGCTTACTTTTATTAAAAATTGGCAGGTAAGTAGTTCAACGATACTTGTGAATAGATAAGGATAAATAATGAAATTTATGAGCTCTTTTTTTGATAAGAACTATCAAACACCCCCATGGTTAACAGATAAATTGTTTAAGAAAAATCTTAGTCGCCGTAAGATAATTAAAGGTGCATTAAAGTCTGCTGGCGGCGCCACTGTTGTCGCTGCAGCATTATCTTTTCGTGTCGGGTCAGCTGAGTTGGTAAGTTTGCCTGAACAGTTAAGCTCTGATCCCTGGTTAACCCTGGATTCGGTATTACATCATCTATTACCGACATCAGAGTCTGGCCCTGGGGCAAAAGAAATTCAAGCAACCACCTATTTGTTTAATGTGGTACACCTTCAACCCACGGAACAAGATGAAATTGACTTTATCTACAAAGGGGTTGGTTGGTTAAATGGTTATAGTCAAAGCCAATTGCAAAAGAGCTTTGTTGAATTAGGGGGTCAAGAGAAAGAAAAACTATTGCGTGGTATTAGCCAATCAAAAGCTGGACAGAATTGGTTGAATACCTTGTTAGGCTATATTTTAGAAGCCACCTTAACGCCGCCAGTTTATGGGGGGAATGCCAATCAAGTCGGTTGGCAGTGGCTTGAACACCAAGGCGGTTTTCCACTACCCAATGAAGGTACTCGTTTTTATGAAATACCTAATCAACAAAGTGGGCTTAAAGCTAACAAAGCAAAAAACACAGAAAAAAATATTGATGTCGTTAATTTGGCTGCTCACCGCGAGTTATCAAAAGGTAAAGGTAAAAAAGCATGAGCTATGATATTTGTATCGTCGGCAGTGGCGCTGGAGCATCGCCTGTTGCCTATAGTTTAGCAAAAGCAGGTGCTAAGGTTCTAGTGTTAGAAAAAGGCCCATGGCTAACAGAAAAAGAATTTTATAAAGATGAGTTAGCCATTAGTCTGCGCAATGTTTATAACCCTAAATTAGAAGATGAACAACACGTTATTGAAGAGCAATATCAAGATGGTAACGGTGAAGCTTATTGGCAAGGAGAGGCCACCAGTGAGTCAGGTTGGAGTTTTTGGAATGGTACCGTTGTTGGTGGCTCTTCAAACTTTATGAGTGGTTATTTCCATCGTTTGAAACCCATCGACTTTCGACTAAAATCAACCTTTGGTGTCATTAAGGGGGCTAACGTTGAAGACTGGCCAATAAGTTACCAAGACTTAGAACCTTATTATGCCCAAGTTGAACGTGATGTTGGTGTATCGGGTAAAACGGTAGACCACCCCAACCAAGAACCACGGTCAACCGACTTTATCTATCCCCCCTTGGCAGAACATCCGATATCAAGCTGGATTGACAAAGCGGCTAAACTCATCGGTTACCATGCCGTTCCTGTCCCCCGTGCGATATTATCAAAACCGGCAATGGGTCGACAAAGTTGTGAGTATTCTGGTTATTGTAGTAGTTATGGTTGTTCTTCTGGAGCAAAAGGTAGTGGCAGAGCCGCGTTATTAAACCATGCAGTAGCCGGTGGTAACTGCACAATAAAACCCCAATCAAAAGTCTATAAAATTGCGACTAATAGTCATGGTAAAATAACCGGCATTTTGTATTATGACGGCCAGGGTCGAAAACAAACCGCAATCGCCAAAATATATGTGGTGGCTTGCCAAGCAATAGAAACATCTCGCTTGTTACTGGCCTCAACAGGGGAGAAATTCCCTAATGGCCTGGCGAACAATAATGGCCAAGTCGGGAAAAACTTAGTCTTTAGCGCGGGCGGCACCGGTAGTGGCGATTTTAATTATAATGAGTTATCTCAACAACAAGTGAACGAGCTCAAACAAGTGGGCCCTTTTATTAATCGTTCCTTGCAAGACTGGTATCAAATAAATGACGAAGGCTTTAAAGGTGGCAATAGTAAAGGCATAGCCAAAGGCGGCACTATCGACTTCTTATTTCATCAAAATCCGGTTGCCCGTTCTAGTGGCAGCCAATGGGGGGTAGATGAAAATGAAAATGATCAACTGGTCTGGGGTGAGCAACTAAAGCAAAACCTCAAGAAAGAATTTACTACTTATAAAACCCTGCGGTTTGAAGTCTTTAATGACTGGCTCCCCAATGATAACTGCTTTGTCAGTTTAGATGACGAAGTAACTGATAAATGGGGCGATGCGGTGGCTAAAGTCCGTATTGGTTATCATGACCACGACTTAAAGGTAGGCGAGTACTTATCGAAAAAAGCAGAAAAACTATTAATGGCCATGGGTGCTAAAAATGTGTCATCGTCGGTCAGCGGCTATCCACCTTCAAATCTTATGGCGGGTGGTTGTCGTTTTGGTGACGATTCTAAAACTTCAGTGCTCAATAAAAACTGTCAGGCTCATGAAGTAGACAACTTATTTATCACCGACGGCTCATTTATGCCAACGGGTGGCAGCGTACCTTACACCTTTACTATTTATGCCAATGCTTTTAGAGTCGCCGACCACATTAAACAACGATTACAGTTAAGCTAAAACTAGCTACCTTGTCTGTGCTGAGGCATAATTAGCTAAATTTAGATTGCCATGAATTATTATCACGGCTACTTAGCTGGAACCAAGTAATGACCAAAAATATGATCCACAGCATGACCGCTTTTTCACGTGTTGAAGTCAAAGGTGACTGGGGCAATGCAGTTTGGGAAATTCGCAGCGTAAATCAACGATTTTTAGAAACTTACTTTCGTTTACCCGAGCAATTTAGAGGTATTGAACCTGTTTTACGTGAACGTTTTCGTAAACAACTCAATCGTGGCAAAGTAGAATGTAACCTTCGCTTTAATCCTAATCCTGCGGCTAAAAGTAAAATAACCCTCAATAGTTCATTAGCGAAAGAGCTAATCAACCATGCCAATACCATCAGCGCATTAGCGGGTAACAGCCGTGTTAACCCAGTAGAAATTATGCGGTGGCCAGGTGTTATGGAAGCCGAAGAAGCTAATATGGATAGCATTCAAGTTGATATGTTGGTAGGTTTTGATCAAGCCCTTAACGACTTTATCGAGGCAAGAGTTAGTGAAGGCGAAAACCTAAAAGCGTTAATCGTACAACGTCTAGACGCCATAGTAACAGAGTCTGAAAAAGTCACTGCCCACATGCCAGCAGTTATCGCATGGCAACGTAAACGAATCACTGATAAATTTACTGACGCCAATATCGAGTTAGACTCAGCAAGAGTAGAACAAGAATTGGTTCTACTTGCGCAAAAAACCGATGTAGAAGAAGAACTGGATCGGCTCCACAGCCATGTTAAAGAAACCAAAAACATCTTAAAAAAAGGTGGCGCTCAAGGTCGTCGTTTAGATTTTATGATGCAAGAGTTTAACCGTGAAGCTAACACGCTTGGTTCTAAGTCAATCAATACCGATATCACCGCCAGTGCAGTAGAGCTTAAGGTGCTGATTGAACAAATGCGTGAGCAGATCGCCAATATTGAATAATGGTGAAATGAGTTTGTCTATTAAAAAGTCATAGCTAGCTATGACTTTTTTATGGGCATAAGGAGAGCGACATATTGCCTAGTATAATATCTCTCAATAACTGTGAGATTGATATTATAATTGAGCCAGCTTAAAGAGTGATAGCAACCGCTAGGTGCTATTTTTAGCGGGTCATTTGATAAAATAATAAAAGTGAACGTTTCATTATAAACAAAAGTAATATGCAGAGTTGGTTTGAACTTCAGTGTGAGGTGCTTATGTTACATTTTGTGAAAATAGTTCGGCAATAAGCGGGAAACTACCGACTTTCAGTCCTTAAAAGCTATGAAAGCTATAAAAAGATATAAAAAAGATGTAACTAGGGACAATATGAGGCAGCATGTCTCGGTATTTTATGAAAATGATATGATCAGAATATCAACTTTAAATTGAGATAATTATGCCAATGAAAAACATAGTACTTGCCACCCTTTCTATTATGCCAGGTCTTGCACTTTTGGGGTGTGTTCAATCTAACGATATGTTGGTGTCTCAAGTAAACGAGCCAGTGACATCGACATTGGTTAGTTCAGCCTTACAATCCTCAGAAACAGCAAAATTGAACGCATGGTTTGAGGATAAATTTGAGCAAGAGCTGATGTTAAGTCCAACCTCGCTAACATATCTAGGTAGAATTGAGCGTCAAGACGAAATAGATGACTATTCAGAGCAAGCTTACGACGCACAAATTGCGTTCAAAAAAGCCAACTTAACCGAATTAAAAAACACATTTGATTATGCAAAGCTAAGCGATGACGCTAAGTTATCTTATGACCTTTGGGTGTATATGAGCGAGAAAGCATTCGCAGCATATGAGTTTCGTTATAACAACTACGTATTTGAACAAATGAATGCTGTTCATAGCTTTTTTCCACAATTACTCATCGCACTGCATAAAGTCGAAACAGCTGAACACATGCAGCAGTATCTAATGAGAGTATCAGCTACTGGTAGAGCGCTTGACCAGCTTATTGGCCTTTCAAAGAAGATTGCCAAAAAAGGGGTGAGGCCTCCATATTTTGCTTTTGAAGCTGTTATTGATGAGTCGACTAAAATCATTACGGGTGCACCATTTAGTGATGGTGATGACAGTGCAATTTGGGCTGACGCAAAAACTAAAATAGCGGTGTTACTTAAACAAAACCAAATCAGCCCAAGCGAGGCGGATGAGTTTACTAAGACTATTCAACAAGCACTTATAAATGATTTTAAGCCAGCATATGAAAGACTCATTGCATGGCAGAAAACAGATCAAGTTAATGCAACCGAGCAAGCTTTAGGAGCTAGTGCACTCCCTAATGGCCTTGCGTTTTATAACGAGCGTTTAGCTAACCAAACTACCACTAACCTTAGCGCAGATGAAATACACAATATCGGATTAAGAGAAGTTGCTCGATTGCGCAGCGAAATGGACGTGGTACAAGCTGAATTTGGTTTTGAAGGTAGTCTGCAAGCATTTTTTGTTTTCCTGAGAGATACCAAAGATGATCGACGTTTGTATTACCCTGACACTGATGAAGGGCGTCAAGGTTACATAGATGACGCAACATCAGCGATTAATAAAATTAAAAAAGTATTACCTGACTATTTTGGAATACTACCAAAAGCTGATATGGTCGTGAAACGTGTCGAAGCTTTTCGCGAACAAGATGGTGCAGCGCAGCATTACTCTTCATCTACGCCTGATGGTTCAAGACCGGGTGTTTACTACGCACATTTATCCGATATGACAGCAATGCCTAAACGAGAGCTTGAAGTGATCGCTTATCATGAAGGTTTGCCAGGTCATCACATGCAAATAGCCATTTCACTCGAATTAGATAACGTACCTACATTTCGTAAGCAGTCTTATTTGAATGCCTACGGTGAGGGTTGGGCTTTGTACTCTGAATGGTTAGCGAAGGAGATGCCAGGTACTTATCAAAACACACTTTCAGAATTTGGTCGTTTAGGTTCTGAAATGTGGCGGGCAATTCGATTGGTATTAGACACCGGATTGCATGCAAAAGGTTGGAGTGAAGAAAAAGCCATTGCCTATTTTAAGGAAAACTCTGCGATTACTGGCGAGCAAGCAAGGTCTGAAGTACGCCGTTATTTAACTATCCCAGGACAAGCAACAGGGTATAAAATAGGGATGATAAAAATTCAAGAACTTAGGCGGTTGGCTGAACAAAAACTGGGAGATAAGTTCGATATTCGTGCGTTTCATGATGTTATTTTAGGTGGCGGTGCGTTACCTATGGTGATGCTGGAACGTAAAGTCAAAGTATGGCTTACGAGTCAGGAATAATTGACGTCTGTTGATCCTTTTTTAAGTTGATTCCGTGGTTTTAGTTAAACAACCTTGGGCTAAGATATTTAATATAAAATGGTATTTTATCCCATGGGCTCATCATCATAATTGTTGAGTATTTTATCTAACTAAAACCACAATAAAGATATGGGAGAGATAAGATAACCTGCTCTTCATAAGCTTTTATAGCCTGAGTAACGCTGGCCTCAATTTTAAAACTTATTGCTAGTGTCACTTGCACTCGCGTCGATTAAAGGAGTAGTAATCAATGTTTTCAAAGTTCACGCTATCAATTTTTGTGATAGCCGCTTTAATCATAATACCATTGACGTCATTTCAAACCTTTGCTCATGGGGTTGACGAAACCACACGCCATTTTTTACTAAACAACAGTGGGGTCCAACTTACCCCCTTTATGTATATCGGCGCCAAACATATGGTGACAGGTTACGACCATTTATTATTTCTGGTTGGTGTTCTGTTCTTTTTGTATCGGGGTAAAGAGGTCTTGCTTTACGTTAGTCTGTTTACTTTAGGCCACAGTTTAACCTTACTAACAGGGGTATTAGCTAATATTACAGTTAATGCTTATTTAATTGATGCCATTATTGGTTTGTCAGTAGTTTATAAGGGCTTTGATAATCTTGGCGGCTTTAAACATTACTTAGGGAAACAACCCAACACTAAAGTGGCGGTTTTAATTTTTGGCCTCTTCCATGGTTTTGGCCTCGCGACAAAAATTCAAGCGTTTGAATTGCCTTCAGAGGGGTTAGTATCAAATTTAATCGCGTTTAATGTCGGTGTTGAATTAGGTCAGTTTTTTGCCTTAATGTTTATCTTGCTGGTGATCAATGTTTGGCGTCGCTACGAATCGTTTAACCGTTTTACGACGACCACCAATACCGCATTAATGAGTGCTGGGTTTATGCTAGTCGGTATGCAATTAACGGGCTATTTTATTAATTAACCTGTTGTTAAGGCCAGTTAAATTCAAAAAGAGAGTTATCTATGGAAAAAAACATCAAAAAGACTTCGTTAATCAAAGCTATCATTAGTTCGTTGGTTATTGCGGCGACTACTTTGATTTTATTTATTTTGCCGGCTGAGTACAACATTGATCCCACAGGTGTAGGTGGAACATTAGGCTTCACAGTCTTTAATGAACCGCTTAACGAGAAGCAAAGAATTGCAGAGCCCACCAGTAATAACCTTGAAGAAAAAAGGGTTTTGCTCACTATACCTGCTGGGCGTGGCATTGAATATAAGCTTGCTATGGCAAAATTTGAAAAAGTTAGTTACCAATGGCAGACCAACAAAGGCCCGGTTTATGTTGATCTTCATGGTGAGCCCAAAGGAGACACTAGCGGTTATTTTGAGTCTTATACTATAGCCACTGTTGACCATATGAAAGGCAGCTTTACTGCGCCGTTTGATGGTTCACATGGTTGGTATTGGAAAAACACAACCGATAGTGCAATAGAGGTTCAATTAACTTTTAGTGGTCAATACATTGTTGAAGGCCTTAAATAGCATGCTAATGCGGTCGGGTGGTCATCAGTATTGTAAGCATCGAAAGTTGGGTGATCATAGGAAGGCTACTTAATCACCGATAGACAAAAAATAAAACAACCTATAAAAAAGGGTGTTGCCTCAGGTAAATATGTTCGTATAAGCTCACCTCCTCAGCCTTCTCATTCCTCAGAGTCTACTGTTTTTAATACCCTTGTTAGTTATGCTAATCTTGATGAATCAAAGGGTTCAGTTAGTTGATCATTAAAGTCACCAAAAAAGGTTAGGCTATTGATGCGCCTCCACCCCAATTATGAGCTTTTGTCAGCCCTTTTATTAAGTCGCTGAGTTTACATACAAATTAAGGGTCTTCCATTGTGTTTTGGCGGATTTGATGAAG
>Ga0209279_10000037_pt1 | contig 99446 bp, 85 predicted proteins | sample CoawatmetaG00DNA_3_FD_187508 | JGI IMG/M metagenome (GOLD analysis project Ga0209279, IMG submission 187508) | Marine microbial communities from the West Antarctic Peninsula - Coastal water metaG006-DNA (SPAdes) (version 2) | ecosystem: Environmental > Aquatic > Marine > Coastal ...
CATTTTTAGCTTTCTAAAAATAGTCTCCTTTCTTAAATAAAGTTTATCCTTAAAAAACTACTTTTGCCATATGGGAATTAGGCAAAAATCGGAGTTAGAGTTTATCGTAATCATGGCAGCTTTAATGTCGTTAGTATCTTTGTCTATAGACGCATTATTGCCAGCAATTACAGATATTAGTGACGCCATAGGTGTTATTGACCCAAAGAACAACCAGTTATTAATTACCATGATTTTTTTAGGTTTGGGGTTTGGACAATTAATTTCTGGACCTTTGTCAGACAGCTTTGGAAGAAAACCGGCCATTTTTCTCGGTTTTATCGTTTTTGCTTTGGCGAGTTTGATCTGTATTTTTGCGAGCAGTTTAGAAATGATGATTGCAGGTAGAATCTTACAAGGAATTGGGCTTTCTGCACCAAGAACCATAAGTATCGCAATGATTAGAGACCGCTTTAGTGGCAATTACATGGCGAAAGTAATGTCTTTTGTAGTGGTTATTTTTATTCTTGTACCAATTATAGCACCGGCATTGGGAAAAATAATGTTAGACCTATACGGTTGGAAATCCATTTTTTACAGTCAGTTGTTTTTTGGTTTGTTCGTGATGCTTTGGTTTTGGAAAAGACAGCCAGAGACCTTAAAACCAGAAAATAAGAGAGCCTTTAAGTTTGCACTTTTTATAGCGGGCATAAAAGAGTTTGTTAAACATAAAAATGCGGTTGTTTTTACCTTTTTTTCCGGTTTTATTACTGGTTCTTTCATGGTGTATTTAAGCGCAAGTCAACTTATATTCGAGGAACAATACAATTTAAAAGAAGAGTTTCCTTTTATTTTTGCAACGCTTGCCATTGGTGTGGGGATTGCTACTTTTTTAAATGGTACCCTGGTTTTAAAATTAGGGATGCTTAAATTGGTGCGTATTTTTACCATTGTTTTTACGGTAGTTCCCATTGTATACATCTTTTTGTACTATGGAGAACCCAATCCGAGTATCGGTATAATCATCACTTTTTTTTGGGTGCAGTTTTTCGCAATCGGTTTTTTATTCGGGAACACCCGCGCTTTAGCCATGGAGCCCATTGGCCATATTGCTGGCATTGGTGCCGCAATCAATGGATTCATATCTACCATCATGGCCGTTCCCATTGCTACCTTCATTGGTAGCTATATCAATACCACGGCATTGCCCCTATTTATTGGTTTTTTTGTTTGTGGTGTTGTAGCGCTGCTCTTGATTCAATATTTGCATTTTTCAAATTCCCGAACCAACACAAACAAATCTTAAACCTTACAGATGCATTTAGATATTATTTTTGAAGACGCGTATTGTTTGTGTGTGCTGAAGCCAAATAATATGGTGGTGCACCACGCCTACCATTCAAGAAGTGTTGCAGACGAAACATCTCTTTTACAATGGATCCAAGAGGTAAAAGGAATCAAAGCATATCCAATCCATCGGTTAGATAGAAAAACATCGGGCCTTCTTCTACTGGCAAAGGAAACCCAGTATGTTTCTAAATTTCAAACTTTATTTACTGAAAATACGATTGAGAAAACCTACTACGGAGTGGTGAGAGGTTTTTCTCCTGAAACAAAAAGCATCGACTCTCCTGTAAAAGGCCGCGATGCCAATGTGCATAAAGAAGCATTGACACATTTAAAAACATTGGCACAGGTTGTACTGGATATTCCGGTAAAACCTTATGCTTCGTCCCGGTATAGCTTGGTAGAGTTGAAACCAAAATCTGGTAGAATGCATCAGCTAAGAGTGCATACACTTAAAATTAGCCACCCCTTAATTGGAGATTCGAAATATGGTGATAAAAATCACGATCTTATGTTTGAGAAAAATTTTGGATGGAAAAACCTTTTTTTACATGCCGGAAAATTGGCCTTTCAACACCCTTTTTCTGATGCGCACCTCGTTTTAGAAGCTAAATTTCCTGCAGATTGGATTGCTTTGTTTCAAGAATTTTCCTGGAAAAATCCTTTTGATTAAAACACTGCACCACAAATGCCTATAGCATTTTAAGCGCTGTGTTGTAGGGCGTTTATAAAGTTCTATACGTGTACAAAAGCACTACATGCCTACTGCTCAATAGATTCTGATCGGAATGCTATTAATTCGCCATCCTCAAAAGTGGGCGATATTTCAATGGGATTACAGCAGACTTCACAATCTTCAATATAGGTTTGTGAACGAATACTGGCATCCAATAGCATTGAAACATCTTCCCAGCAGTGTGGACACTGAAAAAAGTGTTCTTGTTCCATTAGTCAATTACCTTTAAAACTAATTTTCCCTTTTTCTCTCCAGAAAATAGTCTTTTGTACGTTTCTTGAAAGTTTTCGATGCCTTCATAGATGTCCTCCTTAGACTTTAGTTTGCCTTCTTGCATCCAAATTCCCATCTGTTTTGCAGCAGTTCCAAAATCTTTGGTATAATCCATAACCACCATCCCTTGCATTGTAGAACGTGTTACCAATAAAGACAAATAATTACTGGGTCCATTAATTTTATGTTTGTTGTTGTATTGCGAGATGGCCCCACAAATAACAACTTTTGCATGCATTCTTAACTTACTTAGGGCTGCATCTAAAATGACACCACCTACATTGTCAAAAAATACATCGATTCCTTTCGGACACTTCTTTTTTAAAGCAGAATATATGTTTTCTGTTTTGTAATCAATTGCATCGTCAAAACCCAACTCGTTTGTTAGATAGTCACATTTCTCCTTTCCTCCTGCAATTCCTATAACAGTACATCCTTTTAGTTTTGCTATCTGACCAACCACAGAGCCTACAGCTCCTGCAGCCCCAGAAACTAAAACAATATCTCCTTCTTTTATTTTACCTACTTCTAAGATTCCAAAATAAGCAGTCATTCCAGGCATCCCTAAAGTACCCAAGTACATGGGCATAGGCGCTAATTTTTCATCAACTTTATACCAGCCATCTCCATTTGATACTGAAAACTGCTGAACGCCTCCCCAGCTTGTAACACAATCGCCAACCTCAAACTTAGGGTTGTTATTGTTTTGAATTACTTTTCCAATAGATCCAGCACGCATTACATGCCCCAATTCTACCGGAGGAATGTAAGATTTTGTATCATTCATCCAGCCACGCATTGCGGGGTCTAAAGAAATATAATGGTGCTCCACTAAAATTTCTCCATCCACTAAGCTAGGAATGGTTTGCGTTTCTAATTCCCAAGTAGTTGTGTCTGGAAAACCTACTGGTCTGTTTTTTAAAATAATTTGTTTGTTGTTCATAGGGTGCATAATATTTTTTAAAAATAAGAATATTTTACAACTTAAAAGAACTTCAATAATAAAATTCACAAAAAAACCTTCATCATTTTAAGGATAAAGGTTTTTTATAGAATTCGCTAAGATTTGAGGATTACAATTCTTTAAAAATTGCATGCATCATTCGCTGTTTATCATTGATGCTTTCTTCCAAAGCAATCATCGTTTCTGTTCTGTTGACTCCAGGCACATCATCTATTTCGTAAATAATATCCTTCGCATCGTTGGTGCCTTTTGCGCGTACTTTACAAAAGATATTGTATTTACCCGCAGTCACATATGCGACAGTTACATTGGGTATTTTCCTTAAGTTTTCTATTACTCCTTGCGTCATAGACGTTTTCTCTAAGTAAATTCCCACATGTGCTATAAATGAATAGCCCATTTTTTCGTAGTTTAAAGTCAGTGTAGATCCTTGAATAATCCCCTCATCTTCCATCTTTTTTACACGCACGTGGATCGTTCCAGCAGACACTAAAAGTTGTTTTGCGATGTCCGTAAATGGTGTTCTCGCATTTTCTATTAAAATGTCTAAAATTTGGTGGTCAATTTCGTCGAGTGTAAACTTTTTCATATTTTATATATTATTCAATTATTTATGCTAAAATATGAATTTAATTTAATTTGAAAATGTTTTTGTTAAGAAAAATTTAATAAAACTAGTAATCGAAAACGATTTCGTAGTGCCCAAACTTCCCTTTTAGACTTTTTTCGTCGGATTTACATAGTTTTGAAACCAGTACGCCATCCATAATTTCATCTTTGAATTGGTAGGCGGTATTTTTTTGAGAATCTGGAAACCGATGCAGGACATCATAAAAATTAGCAGCATTATTAGGAATCGAAAAATACGCTTGGTAGCTGCTAAAATCATTTGTTATTGCAATGTGAAAGATTCCCTGAAGCACCGCAAAAAAGGTGTATTTTCTTGACATTTCTCTTTCGTAGTCTTCCGGGTAATGGCCAGACTCTATTAAAATAGTATTGTATCCTAATTTCTGAAAATTATCTCCGGTAGCCGTTGGATAGAATTCATCCGTATACCTTCCAATACAATTAGGAAGTACTTGCTGTAACAGCGCATTCATAGATACAATAACATTCATGGTGTGCTTTCTTCCTGCAGTAACTGCACGTGTAGGTTCTTCAGAGGGTGCTAAAAACGAAATGGTTGCTGGATTTTGGGTGTTTTCAACATTAAAAATGGTCCGTTGATCATGCAGATTGAAACAAAAATCAGGCCTAAAATCTTCTAGAAGCGTTCGTAGTATCTTACTTTCCTTCGCTTTCCTAGCAACCGCATCTCTATTTAGATCGATGTTATTTCCATTGACACGCGTGTACACTGCTGCACCATCGGGATTTAACATCGGGATAAAAACCAAGGTACATGCTTCTAAAATTGTCGTGAACTCTTTCGCATTTGTGTTTAAAAAACAATTGAAGACATCGAATAAAGCTTTGGTTCCAGTACTTTCATTCCCATGCATTTGAGACCATAGTAAAATCTTTTTCTTTCCAGCGCCTATTTTTAATTGATAAATAGGGCGCTCTTGTTCTGAAGTTCCTATTTGGGATACCTGAAAAGTAGCTGCATACTTTTTGAGAAGCTCTTGAATGTCATTAAGACAAATCCATTTTCCAAAAAGGGAAGTTTCCTTTTCCTTTTTAAAAAGGGTTTCTAAAAAATCGATTGTCAATGTATTCATAACTAAGCCATGTAAATGTTTTGTAAAAATAATAGAATCACATTTGTAATCAAACTAAAATGTTACAAATGTAAATTGTCAATATTTTACATTTGTAAACTCAAATTAACCGTTCTTAATTCACTTTTGTATACATCTAGTTCCGGAGTGCATTGGGGCAGTATTCGTAAAACACATTGCATAGAGTTTACTTATTTTACAAACATAATTTACTTAAATTGTGTACTTTATGGGATTTACCTAAAGCATTAGTTTACGTTAAAATACCGTGTTTATAATTAAAATAAGAATTAACATTGCGGATAAAAAGATAAGTTTTACATTTGTAAAGCAATAGGATGTTACAATGATAAACAACGTAGATTTTACCAACAGACTAAAAGAAGTGATGGAATACTATCAATTTTCGGCATCTACCTTTGCGGATACGGTGGGTGTGCAACGGTCTAGTATCTCCCATATTTTATCTGGAAGAAACAAACCAAGCTTAGATTTTGTTCTTAAAGTAACCACTGCACTTCAAGAGGTAGACATACAATGGTTGTTGAAAGGGACGGGTGTTTTTCCGAAAAAGAGTAATTCAAAAGAAAAAGAGGCTTCCACTACTCCACCACTATTTAATTCTGAAGCACCTGTTCACGGGAAAAGAATACAACGGATTGTTGTTTTTTACGAGGATGGTACCTTTGAGGAATATCAAAAATAAACGATCGTCTCAGGAAGATCCTTTGGATCACGGGTTTTTACTACCATAGCGGAGTTGTTGCATGTACTTTAGACTTTAAAGAGCTGCCTTTCTTTCTAATACCCGTATTATACCTGCAGGAAATCTTCCACTAAATTACTCTTTAAGGTAATCTGTGGTACTTTAAAATCGAAATATTTTTGAAGTGGAATATCAAATCCCTTATAATTTAAATAATTATTCAACGCCGTGTTTAGGCCCTGGCTGAAAAGGTGATGCGTTGCTCCTGTTGGATCTTCATGGTACAAATCATTTTCTGCAAAACCTTGGAATTCGGGTCCTGTGATCTTAATTTGAAAGGCATCGGGATCTTTACCTACAGGACTGTGACTGGTGCATGCAAACTGATGCCAAAAAGCAGACTGTATGCAATTGGTTTGAAATAATTGACGGACAACTTCTAAAGAATCAATAGTTTCTTGTTCGGTTTCTGTAGGGAAACCAAACATAAGATAGGCATGTACCATTATGTTTTCATTTGAAAAAGCTTTGGTTACCCGCGCAACTTGGGCAATGTCTACTCCCTTTTTCATTTTTGCCAACAAGCGATCTGAGGCAACTTCTAAACCACCAGTAACAGCAATACACCCAGATTTTGATAGCAATGCGCACAGTTCTGAGGTAAAGGTTTTTTCAAATCGAATATTGGTCCACCAAGTGATGTATACCTTTCTTTCTATCAAAGCGTTTGCCAAAGCGCGTAACATTTTCGGGGGCGCAGCTTCATCTACAAAATGAAACCCTGTAATGCCCGTTTCTGACATTATCTTTTCAATTTTATTAACTAAATCCGTTGCTGTAGTGTTTTGATAATTCCCAATATAATCTAAGGTTACGTCACAGAAAGAACATTGTTTCCAATAGCAACCGTGGGAAATGGTGAGCTTGTTCCATTTGCCATCAGACCACATTCTGTGCATTGGGTTCATAACATCTAAAAAGGACAAATACTTGTCTGTTGGCAATCCAATATAACTGGGAGCAGGAAGGTTTTTGTGATGAAAAATAGTATTTGGCAGGTGATTCATATAGACCACGGTGTTGTCTTTGCAGAGATAGGTTCTTTCAAGCATAGTCTCTGCAATTTTACCATCTAGGAATTCTGTTATTTTTAACAAAGGTCCTTCTCCATCGTCTAAGGTTATAAAATCTACAAAATTAAAAATTCTGGGATCCGACAATCGTCTTAACTCTGTATTGCAATAACCACCACCCATTGCTATTTTAAGATGTGGGTATTTTTGCTTTATAAACTGGCCACATCGCAATGCTGAAAATAAATTTCCCGGAAAAGGAACGGTAAAACAAATCAGGTCATAGGTGTCTTCTTGCAACTGTGCCTCCAATAAATACAACATTTCGTCCTCTATCAAGGTCGTTTCATAGGTTAGGTAATCATCCAAAGTATCAAAACTAGAGGCGGTTCTTGCCAATTGCTCTGCATAGCGTGTGAATGAAAAAAACTCATCGATGTTGGTATTTATAAAGTCTCCTAATTCTTCTATAAAAAGCGTAGCAATGTGCTTTGCTTTGTCTAAAATCCCCAGCTTTCCAAATTCTGTCGTCAAATCTTTATCCAACAAAATGCGTCTGTGCCCATGTGGTAAATAATCTTTGTGCACTATTTGATATGCCGCGGTTACTTCTTGCGCGCGCAAATAATCCATTACAGAATCTACCTTATGAATATAATCTTCCTTTTGATTGTACACCAATGGCAAGTCTTTGTTACCCAGCAAATCTGCTTGCTTAAAAATAGCGTCTATAAATTCTTTGTTAAACACTGCTGTAAAAAGCTCAATACTTAAATCCATTTGCGTGGCTTTTACATTTTTAGATTCTAAAAAGCCTTTAATGTATGCCGTAGCGGGATATGCGGTATTTAATTGAGTAAAAGGAGGGGTTACCAAAAGCGCGTTTATAGCCATAAATTTAAATAAAGCGCAAAGATAGGATTCCCTGCCTGACTTTGTCTCTTAAACGCTCTAAAATTACGGTGGCTATTAGCACCAAAAAGCAGGTACTCTGAATCTGTTTGCAGATGCTGGCAAGGGCTTTGTTTTTTTTAGGAAGAAATATAGCTTTTGCGGGGCTGTCTTACAATACCCCCATCATGGCTTCTTTTACAATAGCAATATTGCGTTTCTTATTGGTATTTGTGCTTTTTTCCTGCGCTTGTAGCATTGTTCTCATTAAGTTGATAACCACCTTGTCAAAATTGAATTTTTCATATTGATTTCCCTTGCTCACCATGTCCAGCACTAAGTTCTGAATTGCTTCCATATTGTTGCTTTCAGAAATCATCTTGAAGGCCTTTTCATACAACTGCTTGGTGGCAGCATCTCCAGATAAAAACATTCCAGAAACCACACTTTTAGCGATGAATGGCAGTTCAGTTTGGTCATTAGATTCAATAAAAATCTTTGTTAATGGCGTTGCTAAGATTTTACGAACTTCATCGGGCAATGCTTTCGATTTTTTTATTGCCGCTGCTTTATCTACATAATAGAGTGCTATTAAAGATTTTCCAAGAACGGCATAAGAAGCACTCGACAGCCCCTTGTTAAATATTTGTATTAATTCTGGATCGATTAACTTTCCTAAGGTTTCAATGGCAGCAGCTTGCACCAATGTTTTCTTGTCTCCATTTGCAATTTGTATGATTTTTTGAATCGCATCCTTTTTGGAAAACTTATTAATTAAGTCCACCTTCTCAAGGGCTAAAATTCTAATTTTATAGGAAGAATCGTCTAAAGCGGCCACCACAGCAGTAAAAGCAACTTTGTCTTCTTGCTTTTTTGCAACGGCTACCAAAGCTTCCATCCGATGTGTATAGTTTTTCGCATTTTTTAATTGAAAAACATAATCACTCAATACTTTATTTTCGTTGATTTCACATAATAAAACACCGTCTTCATTGATTTGGATAAGTGTCGGTTGCTCTTGAAAATTAAAGGTGAAAGAGGCATCTTTATTTTCTATAAACACCTTTTCTACCCTTCTTTTTCCTGCTTCAAAAATGGCGATGGACAGTGGAAATTTGAATTTTTCTGCTTGCAGTTGTAACACATTTATGGTCACTGTCTTTCTTAGCATATTGTAATCATAAGAAATGGCAAGGTTTGGGTGGTTTGCCCCGAAGTACCACTGATTAAAAAACCAGTTCAAGTCTTTACCGGTTACTTCCTCAAAGACCAATCGCAATTGATGTGCTTCTGCCGCTTTGAATTGATACCTATTTAAATAGGTGTTCAAACTTGTAAAAAAAGCGTCGTCACCAACGTATTTCCTCAGCATATGAAGGATTGCACCCCCTTTATTGTAGCTTACAAGGTCAAACATATCTTCTTTTTCCAAGTAATTAAATCGCACTAAATCTTTGGTGGCTTCCTCTCCTTCTAAATATGGTTTTATGCTTTCATACCTGTGCATTTCTGCTGCCTCTGTGCCATATTTATATTCTTGCCATAAATATTCACTGTAATTTGCAAAAGACTCGTTCAGCGTTAAATTACTCCAGCTCTCTGAAGTTACCAAATCCCCAAACCAATGGTGAAACAATTCGTGGGCAATGGTATTTTCCTGTTTATTCTCATCAATTAGTTGTCCTGGCATTTGCAGTGCTTGTTCTCCGTGCACAACAGCAGTGGTGTTTTCCATTGCACCAGAAACATAGTCTCGAACTACAATCTGACTGTATTTATTCCAAGGATACTCCACACCTAATTTCTCTGAGAAAAATTGTAGCATCTCTGGCGTATTTCCAAAAATGTCTTTTGCATATTTTGCGTATTCATTTTCTACATAATAAGAGACTTCAATATCCTTGTAAACATCTTTTATAATTTCAAACACGCCTACTCCTAAAAAAAATAAATAAGGTGCATGTTTTTGGTCCATTTTCCAATAATCGGTTCGGGTGGTCTCCTGATATATCTGGCTGATGAGTGCGCCATTAGAAAGTGTTACATATTTTTTTGGAACCGTGATGTATATCTCTTGTGTACTTTTTTGATTTGGGGCGTCTATTGTAGGAAACCAACAACTACTGCCTTCCGTTTCTCCTTGCGTCCATATTTGTGTGGGCTTATTTTTATCGGAACCGTCTGCATTTATAAAATACAATCCTTTCGCTGCTGTAATTGCAGCACTCCCTTTTTCTCTTACTTTTTCTGGTCTCGCAATATATTTTAGATAGACGGTAAACGGTTCTTCTTTGGTATATTTCTTTGGAAGTTTTATGGTGATTTTGGCATCATCATAGTCATATTCGACTTTTTTTCCATTCAAAGAAACTTCACGAAACAACATCGCTTTTGCATCCAACACAAAAGTACCCGATGCATAAAAGTGTGGTTTTGCAGTAATCCACGCTTCACCATTTAGTTGTTTTTCTTCAAAGTTAAAATCAACCTTTAACTTCGTGTGTATTAAGTCATGTGTTTTTTCCTTTGCCGCTTTGTAATTTGAATTGTTTTGACAAAAACCGCTCGCGGTTATTGTTACAAAAAGGAATCGAAACCAATTTTTAATCTTCATGAAACAGAATTTCTTATACCTCCAAAAATACTAAATATGAAGATAGAACTTGTTAATGCACCGTTAAATTCAAAAATACATTAAAATGCACTATAAAAGTTCTTTTGAAATCACTAAAAATCTAAGCGGTAACTGTAGAGTTGGGATTCGAAAAAGAGGAAATAGATGCATGCTTTTTATTTCACTAAGTTTTAAAATGAAATTCAATTAAAAAGCTGCTGCGAAAAGCATATTATTTATTTTTTTTAACAAAAATAGTTGCGAGCTTGGAAATCTGCTGCACTTGTAGCTTTCCTTTTAACACAACAATCTTTACTTCAGCAGCGCCATTAGCTGCCGTGTCCGTTTCATCTAGGAACAAGACGGCATTGCTTACAAATGCTTTATTTTTTGCTTCCTTTGCATATATTTTAACAGATGGATCATTTTCATCCACTGTTTTTATGGGTGTTAGGTTTTGTTTTTTGACAGCTTCCAGAGATATTGCGGCTATCTTTTCAGCAATGATTGGGTCTTTTGAAGAAAACATTTTGAACTCTTCTAGACCTGCTGCCATTTTAAAAATCTTTATCTCTTTACTGTCTTTGAATTTTTCTGGATTGAATTTTAATAAAAGTTTAAAAGCATCCTTGGTAATAACAACCGTCTCAACACCTGCGATGTCTTCTAAAAAATCTAATGAGGCTTGTGCAACTCCTGAGATTGGAAACAGGATGAAGGCGAGAACTACTATTAATTTTTTCATTTCTTTTTTTTAGTGAATACATACCAACTTTAAAATACCAAAGAAGGTGTGTTTTCTTTTATTAGCACCCTAAAAATAATTATTTGTTGCAATCATTGCAAATATTTACACATTTTTATTTTTTTAATATTTATAAACCTTAGATTTTATCCGCCATGGGCGGTTCTTTGTCAATTCGAAACTATTATTTTAATTGTTAGCATAACTTTTAATTATATTTACAAGGTGTAAGCATACTAACTATTAATTAATTCAAAAAATGAGAAACCCTTTTCTAAACATATGTTTTATTTCCTTGATGCTTCTTTTTTTAAATTGTACCAAGGATACAGACCGTATTCCTGAAGATATTGAGCTGAACAACTTTGTATGGAAAGGTTTGAACTCCTATTATTATTGGCAATCTGATGTAACCGATTTATCAGATACTCGTTTCCCCAATCAAGGAGCGTTGAATAATTTTTTAAGGAGCTTTTTAACTCCAGAGGAGCTATTCCAATACCTGCGCTTTCAGCCAGGAGTGGTAGATCGATTTTCTTGGATCGTAGATGACTATGTAGCCCTGGAAAATTCTTTTCAAGGAATTCGGCTCACAAATGGAATGGAATTTAAGTTGTACCTAAATAAAGAAAATGAAACAAATGTGTACGGTGTGGTATATTACGTGATTCCAGGTTCAAATGCTGCAACACAAGGCGTGTTGAGAGGAGCTGTTTTTAGCGCTATTGACGATACTCAAATGACAGTTGACAATTATAGAAGTCTTTTATTTGGCGAAAACAGGAACTATACTGTGAATATGTCTGATTTTAAAGCTGGGAATCCGGAAGTAAATGGGACTAATATTGCCTTGGTAAAAGAAGATTTTCAAGAAAATCCAGTTGCGATTAGTAAAACCTTTATTGAAGGTTCAAAAAAAATAGGATATCTTTTATACAATCAGTTTTCCAGTTCTTTTGACTTGCAATTAAATAGTGCCTTTGCTTATTTTAAATCGGAAGCAGTAACCGATTTAATTATTGATTTGCGCTACAACGGAGGCGGTAGCGTACGAACGGCTACCTACCTCGCAAGTATGATCAATGGCACGAATACAGGAAAATTGTTTTCTCAGGAATTTTGGAATGAAAAAGTAATAAAAAACACCAGTCCAGAATATTTTGAAAATAATTTTACGGACCAAATCACAAGTAATGGTGATGATGTAGCCATCGAGAGTTTGTCCTTAAATACAGTGTATTTTATTGTCACAGACGACACTGCTTCTGCCTCTGAGCTTGTAATTAACGGCATGAAACCCTATGTGGATGTAAAGTTAGTGGGTACCCAAACGGTAGGTAAACAAGTTGGTTCAATAACCGTTTATGATTCTGACAATTATAGAAGATCAGGCTCAAATTTAAATGTGAACCATACCTATGCAATGCAACCCATCGTATTAGAAATCAAGAACTCACAAGGTCAAAATAATCCTGAGGGCTATCTTTCCGAGGTTTTTTTACCGGAAGACTTTGGAAGAGAAGATGGAACTATTAATTTAGGTGTTCTGGGAGAGAAATCAGATATATTACTAGATAGAACCATCAACTATATTACTACTGGGTCTAGACCTGCTGCTAAAAATAGCAATTATAATCAAAATAAAGCACTGATCGATTCTAAAGTTATACAACCTTTTAGTCAAGAAATGTTCGTCGAGAACTTTAGATAATTCCACTAAAATAGCGGAATTTAAACTTAAGCAGTACCTGTTTTTGATTCTTTTAAGGCGTCTTCCCCTTCTTTATTAGGCAACAAGTCGGGTCTAAATTCGCTCATTTTTTCTTCGTCTTTTGTCTTTGCATAGTTATATCCCGATTTCCACCACTTTTTCATTAGTTTTTTATCAAAGACCAATGAATTCGTGGTTAGTACTGTGGGGGTATAGTATAAGTTAAGTTTGATTCCTTTATTAGAGGCTGCTAATTTCCCAATCGTAATATTGTGTTTTTCTACATGCCCAAGCATAAAATCAAAGACATCAAACAAAAGTGAAAAGGGATTCTTTGAAGGGAGCCTGTTAATCTGGGTGACTTCTGTTTCTAAAATAATTGCATCAATTTCTGTCGCTCCTCTTAAAATAGCCTCTCGAATTGGAATCAAAGAACCAAAACCACCATCGGCATATTGGCAATGGTCTTTTTCTAGCAGACTCATAAAAGGCACATAGTTGCAAGAACCCCAAATCCAATCACAGAAATCTATATAACTGCAATCACTTATCGCTTTGTATTCTATTCGATTTGCCGTTAAATTAGAAACCGTAACGACAACCTCTTTATTGTCAGCTTTTATCTTCAAATACATTTCATTGGTAATCTTTCGCTTAATTAAAGCCCGTAAATTTTTACTTTCACCGAATGTTTTTCTGCCATTCAAAAAATTCCAAAAAGTATTCAAATGATTAATCGTAATGACTTTTTCCCCAGCAATTTTTGTTATTTTAAAAGGGTTGTTGCTAAAAATTGTTTTCTGGTTCACATTGGTATACAATAGTTTTAATTCGTCTACCATGCCCAAAGCCAAATGCGATACCATTAAGCTTCCGGTAGAAGTTCCCAAAAACAGATCATACTGTTTCTTCTTTTTTTTCATTAGGTATTGCGCAACACCGCCTGCGAATGCGCCTTTACTTCCACCCCCAGAAATCACCAATGCTTTTTTCATTATTTCGTATGATTTGTTTACTTTCGTTATATAAAAATATCAAAAATGAATAGAATAATAGGTGTTATTTTTACTTTCCTTTTTTTTATTTCGTGTACCCAAGAATACCAACCAAGAAGTATCTCGGACATTGTAATAAAAAACTTTGAAATAGACAGCACAAGTATCAGAGCAATTCAAGCGGTAGATGGAGCTGGTGTTTTTTATGCGGGATCTAATGGCAGTATAGGATATACCACAGATATGGGTGTTGTTTGGAATACAATGTCTCTTAAATATCAAGATAGCATATTTCCCAACTTCAGGAGTTTAGGTTTTAATGGTACCGATTATTTTACAGTATCTATTGAGAATCCTGCATTGCTCTATAAAATAACAAATGGAGTTGCAACTTTAAAGTACCAAGAAGTGCATGAGAACGTATTCTACGATGCGCTTACTTTTTTTGAAGACAACCTGCATGGAATTGCAGTTGGAGATCCTACAGACACCTGCGCTTCAATACTGATTACAGCGGATAGTGGGGAAACTTGGAACAAAATCCCCTGTGAAAAGCTGCCCAAAATTATCGAAGGAGAAGCTTTCTTTGCCGCAAGCAATACCAATATCAAAACAATTGGAAGCACCGTTTGGATAGCCTCTGGAGGCAGTGCTGCAAGAATCTTGAAATCAACTGATTACGGGGTTACTTGGGAGATTTTTGAAACCCCCATCATTCAAGGTACAGGCCCACAAGGCATCTATTCTATTGATTTTTATGATCCTAAAAATGGAATTGTAATTGGTGGTGATTATTCGAAACCAACAGCGAATAATGCCAACAAGGCAACTACTTCGGATGGAGGCGAAACATGGACACTTGTTGCAGACGGAAAAAATCCAAACTATAAAAGCTGCGTACAATATGTGCCAAATACAGCAGGAAAAGAAATCTTTGCAGTGGGTAAAACAGGGGTTTCGTTTTCTAATGATGGTGGAATATCATGGAAAGAAGTTTCAAAAGAGAAGTATTATACCATTCAATTTACAGATAAAAACACTGCTTGGTTGGGAGGAAATCAAAAAATAGGAAAACTTGAATTGTAGGGATTAATAAGTAGGATATATTTCTTTTTAGTCTGTCCAAACCCTTAATTTAGATGCCAATTACAAGACGAGCATAGCAGCTGCTTATTGGGGTGTAGAATCCAAAATACTGCTTATAAAAACAGGATGCCGATATGATTGAGAAAAAGCACATTACCGACAGATTTATCAAATATGTAACCATTGATACTGAATCAGATCCAAACAACCCGGCATTTCCGAGTACAGAAAAACAATGGAATTTAGCCCATGTCTTGGTTGCTGATTTAAAGAAGATTGGAATGCAAGACATCGAATTGGATGAAAATTGCTACATCATGGCTACCCTACCAAGCAATATAGCGCATCGGGTTCCAACCATTGGTTTTATCTCTCACATAGATACCAGTCCCGATTTCACAGGGAAAAACGTAAAGCCACAGCTCATAGAGAAGTATCAAGGAAATGATATTATTTTAAATCAAGAAAAAAACATCATCCTTTCTCCAGATTATTTTGAGGATTTATTACAATACAAAGGGCAAACAATTATTACTACGGATGGAACAACTTTGCTAGGAGCAGATGATAAAGCCGGAGTTACAGAAATTGTAACCGCCATGGAATATTTAGTGCAGCACCCAGAGCTAAAGCATGGGAAAATTAGAATTTGCTTTACACCAGACGAGGAAGTAGGCAAAGGTGCCCATAAATTTGATGTTAATAAATTTGACGCAGAGTGGGCATATACCATGGATGGAAGTCAGATTGGAGAATTAGAATACGAAAATTTTAATGCGGCTAGTGCAAAGGTGACGATTACAGGTAAAATTGTACACCCTGGTTATGCAATAGGAAAAATGATAAATTCGATGCAGCTTGCAAATGATTTTATAGCAGCACTTCCCGCAGGAGAGGTTCCAGAGAAAACTTCTGGATATGAAGGCTTTTTTCATTTACATGACATGACTGGAAATGTGGAAAAAACAGTTTTAGAATACATCATAAGGGATCACGATGCAGATTTGTTTGAACAAAGAAAAAAATTAATTGAAAGAATAGCTGTTGATTTTAATGCGAATGCAGGCCAAGAGATTGTGAATGTAGAAATTAAAAACCAGTACTTTAATATGAAGGAAAAGATTGTTCCGGTAATGCATATTGTAGATTTGGTAGAAGAGGTGATGAAAGATATTGGCATTGTACCTCTTATAAAACCCATTCGGGGAGGAACAGACGGCTCACAATTATCGTACAAAGGCCTTCCCTGCCCTAATATATTTGCAGGAGGTCATAATTTCCATGGGCGTTTTGAATATGTTCCCGTGGAATCCATGATAAAAGCAACAGAAGTAATTGTTGGAATCGTGCAGAAAGTAGCAGAAAAAAAATAGAGACCGCCAAAAACAACTTTTTTATAACCTAGGCCTTCTAAAAGTTTGGCAGCAGTTCCAGTTTTAAACTTAAAGCAATGCTACAAAACAAGCTTTATGATAGTTCTGGATTTCTCCCTTTTATATTTTTATAAAAAAGATTAAAATGCTCAAAATCTTTTTCTAAATCCCCTGTTATATCATAAGGAGCAGAAACCTTTAACTTTTTATTTTCAAAATCAAAAGCCGCCATGACAACAGGTACATTTGCACCCTTAGCAATATAATAAAAACCGGTCTTCCAGGCAGTCACCTTTTTTCGAGTCCCTTCTGGAGACAGTGCCAATCTAAACTCTTCTTTAGAATTGAACAAATCTATAACGGCGTCCACTAACTTATTACTTTTAGAGCGGTCTACAGGAGTTCCCCCCAAAGCCCTGAAAAAGTACCCTAAAGGAAATTTAAAGAGCGAGCCCTTCCCTATAAAATGCACCATTGTCCCTTCACTAACCCTTGCTAAAATAGCAATTGGGAAGTCCATCCAACTGGTATGTGGAGCGGCAATAATAATATATTTTTTTGGTGCTTTGGGAAAGCCATTTTCAACCTTCCAACCTAAAATCCTGTTTAAAATAAAAGTAGCTACTGTTTTCAATAAAGTTTAATTGTTTACAAAAATCAAAAATAAAGATTTTGTGTTGTTATTTAAAGTGATAAATTTAAGGACTTAAATCGACATGATGACAGAAATATATACATACTTATTAATCGCGGTATTATTTTCTTTAATTGGACTATTTATTGGCAAGCTAGCCGCTAAATTGAGCTTTTCTAAAGAGAAAATTGTTTCAGAGAAGGAAAAATCAACCTTAGAAGCACGGATTGTCCTTTTGGAAGAAACAAAAGGAATTGCCGAAGATAATTTTATTGAATTGCAAAAAGAGTTGAAAGGGATGCAACGAGAAAAGGAGCAATTGATTAGCGACAAGTCAACATTAACATCAGAATTGCAGGGCTTGCAATTAAAATTAGAAGAGAATAAGCAAGAAGTGGAAAAGCTCAATGAAAAATTCACAAAAGAGTTTGAAAATTTAGCGAATAAGATTCTAGATGAGAAATCCTTGAAATTTACAGCACAAAACAAGGAAAATATAAAAAACATCTTGCACCCTTTGCAAGAAAAGATCAAAGGATTTGAAGATAAGGTAGAAAAAACTCATAAAGAAAGTATTGACTACCATGCCGCTTTACGACAGCAGATACTAGGATTAAAAGAGCTGAATCAGCAGATGAGTAAAGAAACGATAAATCTAACAAAAGCCCTAAAAGGAGATAATAAAATGCAAGGGAATTGGGGAGAACTCGTTTTAGAGCGTGTCTTAGAAAAGTCTGGTTTAGAGAAAGATAGAGAGTACTTTGTGCAGCAAAGCTTTACCAATGACGAAGGCAAACGGGTACTCCCAGATGTGGTAATTCATTTGCCAGATAATAAAAAAATGATTGTGGATTCTAAAGTTTCTTTGGTTGCTTACGAACAGTATATAAATGAGGAAGAGGAACTTTTAAAAGCAGGTTTTTTAAAAGAACACGTGAACTCACTTAAAAGACATGTGGATCAATTAAGTGAAAAAAAATATGAAGATATTTATAAAATTGAATCACCAGATTTTGTTTTACTTTTTATCCCGATAGAACCCGCCTTTGCTGTAGCTTTGAATTCAGATACGTATTTATACAACAAGGCTTTCGAGAAAAACATTGTAATTGTTACTCCATCTACGCTGTTGGCAACACTTCGAACCATAGATACTATGTGGAATAATGAGAAACAACAAAGAAATGCCTTAGAAATCGCACGGCAAGCGGGAGCGCTCTATGATAAGTTTCAAGGTTTTTTAAGTGATTTAATCGGCATTGGAAAACGTATTGATGAGAGTAAAAAAGAATACTCCAATGCAATGAATAAGCTAGTTGAAGGCAGGGGAAACATCATTACAAGTGTAGAAAAATTAAAGAAAATGGGTGCAAAAGCAAAAAAAGCACTTCCAGAGGGCCTCGTAGAAGAAGCCAGTGAGGAATAGTATCTTGTTATTTCAGCACCAGAAGTGCTACTGCATAAAAAAACACCAAGAATAAACTTGGTGTTTTTTTATATAATCACATTGAAGTGTCCTGTCTTAAACATTGCTAAAACTACATTACAAACAACCTTCTTGAACTCATCATGTCCGAAACACGGTCACTGATTTCATGCAACGCTTCTTCATTACCTGCATTTGTAATGGCTTCATCTATAAAGTCTACCACTGCTTTCATGTGTTCCACCTTTAAGCCACGTGTAGTAATCGCAGGCGTACCTACTCTAATTCCAGAAGTGATAAATGGAGACTTGTCATCAAAAGGAACCATGTTTTTGTTTACTGTAATTTCTGCTTTTCCTAAGGCAATCTCTGCATCTTTTCCAGAAATATTTTTATTCCGTAAGTCAATTAACATACAGTGATTGTCAGTACCTCCAGAAATAATATTATATCCTTTCGCTACAAATTCTTTTGCCATGGCAGCAGCATTCTCTTTTACTTGAATCTGGTACTCTAAAAACTCATCTGTTAGAGCCTCACCAAAAGCGATCGCCTTTGCAGCAATAACATGCTCTAAAGGTCCTCCTTGGTTTCCAGGAAATACGGCAAAGTTTAATAAAGTAGACATTTTTTTCAGCTTTCCGCTTTTTAATGTTTCTCCAAAAGGATTGTCAAAATCTTTTCCCATTAATATAATTCCACCTCTTGGTCCACGCAAAGTTTTATGTGTAGTAGAAGTTACAACATGACAATGTGGTAAAGGATCATTTAAAATACCTTTTGCAATCATTCCAGCTGGATGTGAAATATCTGCTAACAGAATCGCACCAACACTATCAGCAATGACTCTAAAACGTTCAAAATCGATATCCCTAGAATACGCAGAAGCACCCGCAATTATTAATTTTGGCTGCTCTTTTGTTGCGATCTCTTGGATCTTATCATAATTTAAAACACCTGTTTCTTTTTCAACACCATAAAAAGTCGGGTTGTACAGTCTGCCCGAAAAGTTTACCGGAGAACCGTGAGTTAAATGACCACCATGTGCTAAATCGAAACCTAAGATGGTATCTCCTGGCTTTAGGCAGGCAAAAAACACAGCAGTGTTTGCTTGTGAACCTGAATGTGGTTGCACGTTGGCATATTCAGCACCAAACAATTCTTTTGCTCTATCAATCGCTATTTGTTCTACAATATCAACAACTTCACAACCTCCATAATATCTTTTTCCAGGATATCCTTCTGCATACTTATTGGTTAAAACAGAGCCTTGCGCAAGCATCACTTGGTCACTTGCAAAGTTTTCTGAAGCGATCAACTCTAAACCGTTTAACTGTCTTTCTTTTTCTTCCTGAATAAGATCAAAAATTTGATTGTCTAATTGCATTGTTGTTGTTGTTTTGAATACGGAACAAAAGTAACAAAAAACCAAATAATTTTAAATAACTTTTTCTTAAAATTTATCTAATTTTTTAAAATTTATACAATTCAAAAAAAAGCAGTGTTAAAAATAAATTATTCGTGGAGTTTCAACTACAGAATGAGAAAAAATTGCATAGCTTTGGACAAATTAAAGAATTTATAAAATGATCATAACAGCAAATAATCCGGATAGAAAATCATGGTTGCAAGTACCTGAGAACTCAGATTTTCCGATACAAAATATCCCCTTCGGTGTTTTTATTACAAGAGATGACATCATAACAATTGGAAGTAGAATTGGTGACTTCGCTATTGATTTAGGTGCTTTTCATCAATTGGGTTACTTTGAAGGAATTCCGCTTACAGAGGACTTGTTTTTACAAGATAATTTAAATGATTTTATTGCAGATGGCCGTAAAACTTGGCGCTTAGTGAGAAATCGAATTGCTGAAGTTTTCGACGTTGATAATGGATCTTTACGCGACAATGTTGCGCATAAAAAGAACATCATTTTTAGAATGGATGAAGTGGAGATGTTATTGCCAGTTTCCGTGGGAGATTATACAGACTTTTATGCCAGTAAAGAACATGCTACAAATGTGGGCTCGTTGTTTAGAGATCCTGAGAATGCACTGTTGCCAAATTGGTTGCACATACCCATTGGATACCACGGAAGAAGTTCCTCGATTATTCCTTCTGGAACCCCTGTTAGAAGACCTTACGGACAGACGAAGCCAGCCGAAGGAGCAGATACTCCAGGTTTTGGACCGTCAAAATTATTAGATTTCGAATTGGAAATGGCCTTTATCACTACCGATGCAAATATTCTGGGTGATCGAATTCCCATTGAAGAAGCAGAAGAACATATCTTTGGCTTGGTACAATTTAACGATTGGTCGGCGCGAGATATTCAAGCCTGGGAATATGTCCCATTAGGCCCGTTTCTAGGAAAGAGCTTTGCCTCTACTATTTCTCCTTGGATTGTAACCTTAGATGCTTTAGAGCCTTTTAGAACAGAAAACCCAAAACAAGTACATACACCACTGCCCTACTTAAAACAAATAGGAAAAGGGAGTTATGATATTCATTTACAGGTTGGAATTCAACCCGAAAATGAGGAAGAAACGGTGGTGGCCAATTCTAATTTCAAATACATGTATTGGACAATGGCGCAACAATTAGCGCACCATACAGTAAATGGTTGTCCGGTAGAAGCCGGAGACATGATGGGTTCTGGAACAATTTCTGGACCTACAAAAGATAGTTTTGGATCGATGTTAGAATTGACTTGGCGTGGACAAAACCCAATCACCTTAAAGGATGGAACTACGCGTAAATTCATCAATGACAATGATACCGTAATTATGCGTGCCCATTGTAAAAATGATTCCGTACGTATTGGTTTCGGTGAATGTATTGGAAAAGTGTTGCCGGCGAAATAAACGGAAGCAATTCATAACTTTAAATAGCAACCTTACAACCTTTTTGGTTGTGAGGTTTTTTTATGCAGGCGTAAAAGTATTTACCGTTTGAAAGTTCCTCAGATAAGACAATGCCTTCGCTGCAGTATCGTTTATTCTTCGATTGGAGGGTGTCCATGAATCTCCTCAAAGTCTTCGTCAAAATTTGTACGCAAATAAGCATTTAGTTTTTTGCGATAATCATCTTTTAACCAGGTTACAAAATTATGGGTGCTTTTTGAAATACATTTGGCATATCGGTTGATGCGGTCATCAATCTCCTCACCTATTAATTTCACTAAAATCAAAGCATCAAAAACGTCTTCACTATTTTCGATACACATTTTTGCGTGGTGCACAATCGATTTTTCTAAGACCCTTTTTGAAGATTCTCCAGCTTTCACCGTATCGATGTATACTTTTTTCATATCGAAATAGGTATCTGTCGATTTTTCAAATTCCTTTTTGATTTCTGCAGGAAATTCATATCTAAAGGTATTCTCTATTTCTTCATCGGAAAGAATTGCATCTAAATAGTAGTCCGGCGCTCTAAACATTTTCTGCCAGTCTAAATCTGCTCCCCAAGGACCAAATCTATGGAAGTTGTTTCCGAGATCGATTACTTCAAAGGTGTTTTTCTCTCCAAAAATACGCGAACCACGACCAATCATTTGATAGTATAAAGTAAGCGATTTCGTTGCCCTGTTTAATATAATAGCCTCAATGCTAGGTTCATCAAATCCGGTAGTTAAAATACTCACAGAACTAATAATTGCATTTGGTGTTTTATGAAACCATTTTAAAATAAGTTCTCGTTCTTTTTTAGTATTGGTATTGTCTAAATGGGCAATAGGATATCCTGCTTTTTTAAATGCATGAAACACCTGTATAGAGGTGTTAATTCCATTATTGAAAATTAAGGTTTTTTTACCCTTTGCTGTTTCCTCGTATGCACTTACTAACTTCGTAAGCATGTCTGTATTCATATACAGATCTTCGGAAGATTTAACAGTATAATCACCATTGGCTCCTACTTCTAAAGAAGTCAAACCAACATTATAAGAATACATATTTGCTTGCGCTAAATAGCCACTTTCTATAAGGTGATGAATGGGTTCTCCCACAAAAAGTTCCTGATAATTCTCAAACATTGGTAACTTAATGTTTGAACTTAAAGGAGTTGCAGTAACTCCAAGTATAAAAGCATCATCAAAAAATTTAAAAATCTTGGTAAAAGAATTGTAATGCGCCTCATCGACGATGACCAATCCGATATCTGAAATGTCTAATTTGTCATCTGTCAACCTGTTTTTCAAGGTTTCTACCATCGCAACAAAGCAAAAGTAATCACTTTGATCATCTAACTGCGCCGTACTATTGATGATTTTATTGTTTACACCAAACTCATCTAACATTTTAGAGGTTTGTTTGCTCAATTCAATACGGTGTGTTAAGACTAAAACTTTCTTCTTAAAAGTTTCTATATAACGTCTTACAATCTCAGAAAATATAACTGTTTTTCCACCTCCTGTTGGTAATTGGTATAGCAAGTGATAATCTTGAGGTGCCGTTTCAAAACGATTAAAAATCTCTTGAAGTGCATCTTTTTGATACCCGTATAATTCTTTACCTACTTTTACTTGTGAAGTGTTTGTGTCTGCCAAAAGATTACAAATTTTGAGTTACAAAAGTAAGACTTAAAATAGGTTTTTACCAAATATATACTATATAAATCGAGATAAATTTATTAACGTAATATCGTTGTGCGAAGCATCGTGCACCGCCGTCTCATTTCTTACTACAATTAACTGCGGAGATGCATGCACTACTTGAAAGCTTGCACCAACTTCATCCGAAATATTTCTGTAATTCAGTAAGTCTAAGTAATATACTTTTAAGTTTTCGTGGTCCGCCGTAAATAATTTTTCAAATTGTTTGATAACCATGCGACTAATTCCGCATCTCGTAGAGTGTTTAAAAATTAATACAGCTCCTGAATTAGACTCTTTTTTAATCGTTTCTAATTGGTCTAAAGAAGTCAGCGGAAGCCAATTTAAATATGATTTTTTTTCTGATTTTGGCTCGCTATCCTTTGCACCACCAAACATGTTACCAAATATACCCATTGTATTTTTTTTAATGCTTTGTTGTAACAAAGGTAAGAAACTTTTAGCAGTCATAAAATGAGTAATGACAATACTTTCCAAGTTATTCTCATTTATTTTATTGGGACAGAAAGAAGCACAAAACCAAGTACTTATCGCCGTAGCAACACCACAGAGTATTTCTTTAATTCGCCATCAAAAGCACGCTTATTCCTAAACTCCAAAAGTTATAAAAGAAACAGCTTTCTTTTTAGCTATCTTCGTGTAATAAAAGAATGCTCATGAAAAAACTACACTTCTTATTATTTTTCATTCTGTTAAGTGCTTGTAACTCGAGTGAAATAAGTACAACATATTACTTAATTCGCCACGCGGAAAAAGACAGAACTGTGCAAACAAATAGCAATCCAAATTTAAATTCACAGGGTCTATTAAGAGCTGATATGTGGGCAAAATACTTTGATTCCATTGCTTTGGATGCTGTGTATGCTAGCAACTATAAAAGAACATTACAAACGGCAACACCCACTGCAGTAAATAAAGGTGTCGCTGTTCAAGTGTATGATACCAATAGCATGTATGATGCGCTGTTTCAAAAAGCAACGCTTGGCAAGACAGTCTTAATCGTGGGTCACAGCAACACCACTCCAGCCTTTGTAAATCTAATTTTAGCTCAAGAGAAATATCAAAGTATGAATGACAACGACAATTCAAGTGTATACATTGTCACCATTAAAGGCGCGAAAAAAATAAGCCAAATTTTAAGGATACCTTAAAATAGCAGTTCAACTTCGATCGCTTCTAAATTAATTTCAGAAACTTTTTTTAATTCCTTGTTTCTAAAGGCAGCATCGATCGTGTTGAATTTGATGGATGGAGTCATGGGCTTGTAATTGTCATAGTCAACAAAACGAATTCCTGCTGTCCAATTTTGATTTTTCACTGCCCTAAAACGCATTCCACCTCCGTTTGTATGATATGAGTACGCCAAATAATCAATTAGAAAACTTTCTTTTCCAATCCAATACAAAAAGACATCTTCAAAATCTTCTCCTCCTCCTTGCTCAGAAAAACGAATTTCTAATTTATAATATTCTTTTCCTTTTATTCGAGTACTTTTTAATAGTTTCTTCTGAACAGCAGCACTATTCAAACCAAAAGGAAGCACAGAAAAATAGTGCACAGAGTTTATTGCATTTGCAGAATCTGCGATTAGTGAATCCACAACCGGAACCGCATTGTTATTTATGAACCTTGTATAGCCAGTATTGGACAACACTTCTTTTACCTTTAAACTGTCTGCCGTAAAATATTGTTTAGAAAGTTCAAAAACCCCTTGCTTTCTAACCGCAGTGTATTCTTTGGTTCTAAACCTGAACTTAATTGCAGCGTTGGCTACCTGATCTGCACCAGAATAGTGCATGGTTTTGTCAATGATTTGCTGTGCAGTTAAGTCTTGTTCTTTTTTTGAGCAAGCAATTAAAAGAAATAGAAAAAGGTACGCAAATTGTTTCATTGGGTTTTATTTAGTGGAATCTAAAATAGAACTCAAAATTACATTTCTTTCCCGAATGTAAAAATGTATCTTTGTTAAAATTAAAAAATGATTCTTGATGGTTCAAAAAAACATCAACATACAAAATAAAAAAGCCCGTTTTGAATATGAAATTCTAGACAAATTTGTGGCTGGAATTCAATTGACAGGAACAGAAATAAAATCTATAAGATTAAGCCAAGCTAGGATAACAGAAAGCTTTTGTGAGTTTAATGAAGGTGGGGAATTGTTCATTGTAAATATGTATATCCAAGAATATATGTTCGGGCATCACTTTAATCACAAACCTAAAAGTGAGCGAAGGTTGCTACTTAACAAACGGGAACTGCGCGGTTTGAAAAGAGATGTGGAGGCAAAAGGAAATACAATTGTACCCTTAAAACTGTTTATTAATGACCGAGGTTTTGCCAAACTAGAGATCGCACTTGCAAAAGGAAAACAAACGCATGACAAGCGAGAAGTTATTAAGGATCGAGACAATAAAAGAGACTTAGCGAGGATTAAAAAGAATTTTTAAATAGTATTGAGAGGCATCCCAAAAGCCTTTATAATCCTTTAAATACCGCCAGGCATCGCTTACAAATTATTCGAAACAATTGTTAAGGTTTTACAGATTCATCAGCAGTCACCTTGGCAATTCTCTTTCGCGTGGTAATAAAATAGACCCCAGATAATAAAATTACAGAGGCAATGATGGATTGAAGAGTGAGGGACTCGTCCAGCACATACCAACCTAAAAGCATTGCGATAATTGGATTTACATAGGCAGAAGTTGCTACTTTTTCTGTGGAGACCATTTTTAACAAATAGTTAAAGGAGGTAAATGCTATAATTCCACCAAAAAGAATAAGAAAAAGCATGGATCCCTTTGCCTCCAAGCTCCAATGCAATGGAGATACCCAAGCTTCATTAAAAATGAAGCTTCCCAAAAGCAACATGCTTCCCGCAATTAACATTTGATACCCCGTACTCACAAAGAAATTTTGTGGCAAATCTGCTTTTGAAACAAATACACTGCCATAACTCCAACTCAGGACGCAGGTGAAAATCATAAAAATTCCTAAAACACTTCCTTCTGAAGAAGTAATATCCTGCTGACTTACCAATAAATACATTCCTAATAAACCCAATAAAACTCCTAAAATAGATTTTTTTTGCATGGGTTTCCGATCTACTAAACGCATTAACAAAAGCACGAACAAAGGTTGTGTAGAGGCTAATAAAGCGGCAAAACCACTATCTACATATTTTAGAGCCCAAACAAAAACACCGTTGCCATATACCAAAAACAAGAAACCAGCAATAAAACAATTTAAGAATTGCTTTTTTGTAATGCCTAATTTTAATTTTAGAAACTTAGCAATGGTCATTATCAAAATTCCTGCAGTGATAAATCGGATAGCACCAATGAAAAATGGAGGCAATTCTGTGACTACAATTTTATTGAAAAGATAGGTAGATCCCCAAATAACATAAATAAAAATGAAAGCGATAATAATTAATGACTGAGATCTCTGAAGCTTCATACTGTATTTTTTATGCAGTAAAATTAATGCTATTATTTAAATAATTAATTTTTTTTATCTAAAAAGGAAGTGCGCATACCGCTTTAAAAAAGGAAAGATAAGTACAACTTATTGCAAGCTAGATAACACCCAAATAAGTTCTTTATTTGAGTGCTTTTATAAGGAGGTTTCTAACCCGTATCGGTTACTTCTGTCGGCCGATGAGCTCAGCTTCGATGTCCTTTAATGTAAAACCTTTCGCCTGTAGCAGCATTAAATAATGAAATAATAAATCAGCAGCTTCATATAAAAACAGTTCGTCATTGTTGTCCATTGCTTCAATCACAGTTTCAACTGCTTCTTCCCCTACTTTTTGAGCGATTTTATTAATGCCTTTGTCAAATAAACTAGCAACATAGGATTTTTCAATATCTTTATTCGCGACTCTCTCGGTAATGGTCTTTTCTAAACTTGAAAAGAAACCATAATTCGGCGTATTCTTCTCATTCCAACAAGTATCAGAACCTTTGTGACATGTGGGGCCATTTGGTTGCACTGAAATTAATAAGCTATCACGATCGCAGTCTAACTGCACGTCCACCAATTGGAGTGTATTTCCACTTTCTTCTCCTTTGGTCCACAAGCGTTTTTTAGTGCGAGAGTAAAAAGTAACTAGTTTTGTCTCTTTTGTTTTTTCAAAAGCCGCTGCATTCATATACCCCAACATTAAAACATTTTTTGTGGTTGCATCTTGAATAATTGCAGGCACTAAGCCATCACTATTTTTATTAAAATCTATGTTCATTGTTTTAAATTTAATACCATTTTTACGTCTGCAGACTCATAATAAGAATCGGTAATTTTAACATGTAAGAACCCTAATTTTTCATAGAGCTGTATGGCGTTTTTTAGTTTACTACTCGTTTCTAAAGTAATTAAGTGTACTTTTTTCTCTTTACAAATATCAATACAAACTTGCATTAACTTGCGTCCAATGCCCAGACCTTTGTACCCTTCAAACACGCCTAATTTCATGATCTCAAAAGTATCTTTTTTCGTAGGAATTAAACTAACCGTTCCAACAACTTCTTGCTTATAATGTGCAAGAAAAATCAAGCCGCCTGCACCAATGTATTTTTGAGGATCTGCTAATAAATCGGCATCTGCCTTTTCGTAAAGTTCATAGCTATGCAGCCACTCTAAAGAAATTTCTTTAAATTGCTGATGGTAGCGATGTTCATATTTTTTTATTTCTATTGTCTTCATGTATTTCTTAAATAAGCTATATTCTAACAGGAATATGATGTTCTTTCAATGCTTGTTTCAGTTCCAAAATTTTTATTTCTCCAAAATGGAAAACACTGGCTGCCAATGCTGCATCTGATTTACCTTTTTTGAAGGTATCTACAAAATGCTGCACAGTACCTGCACCACCGGAAGCAATAATAGGAATGTTGAGTTCAGTAGATAGTTTTGCTAATGCCTCGTTTGCAAATCCAGCTTTTGTTCCATCGTTGTTCATAGAAGTAAATAGAATTTCTCCAGCACCTCTTTTTTCTACTTCCCTTGCCCATTCAAATAGATTCCAATCGGTAGGAATCGTTCCTCCTGCAAGATGAACTCTCCATTCACCTTTTACCTGTTTTGCATCAATGGCAACTACCACACACTGACTTCCAAACTTTGCTGCCAATTCATTGACCAATTCAGGCCTCTTAATGGCTGCTGAATTTATAGAAACTTTGTCTGCTCCAGATTTCAACAACAGTGCTACATCCGCTACCGAAGAAATTCCTCCGCCCACAGTAAAGGGAATATTTACTTGTTCCGCAACTTTTAGAACCATCTCTAGCATTGTTTTTCGACCTTCCAAAGTTGCAGAAATATCTAAAAAAACCAATTCATCAGCCCCTAATTCAGCATACTGTTTTGCTAAAATGATCGGATCTCCAGCATCAATTAAATCAACGAAATTCACACCTTTTACAGTCCTTCCATTTTTAATATCTAAACAGGGTATTATTCTCTTTGTCAACATCTTAATCGTTTTTCGTTTTCACTTCTAGCCGTTTTCAAATTGCAAACTACTAAAATTAATGGCTAATTATTCAATATATACTGCTCTAATTGTTTTAGAGTTATTTTATTTTCATAAATGGCCTTTCCAATAATTACACCTTCACAGCCCATTGTTGCTAATACCGGTAGTTCATCAAATGTTGAGATTCCTCCAGAAGCAATTAACTGCAGAGCTTTTGTGTTCGTCTCTAGAGTGCATGCCTTTAAAATATTTGTATACACTTCAAAACTGGGACCGGATAACATACCGTCTTTAGAAATATCTGTACAGATTACAGCGCTAATTCCTTTTTCCTGATACCTTCGTATAAAAGGGATCAATTCCAAAGTACTTTCTTCTTGCCAACCATTGGTTGCGATCTTTCCTCCCAAAGTATCTGGGTAGAAATCGGCTCCTAAAATAATTTTAGCAGCTCCATATTTTTCAATCCAACTAGCGAAGAGTTCTCGGTCTTTTACAGCAATACTTCCCCCTGTAATTTGATTGGCACCAGCGTTAAAAGCAATTTCTAAATCTTTATTTGATTTTAAACCACCTCCAAAATCGATTTTTAAGCTCGTTTTACTTGCAATCTGCTCTAATACCTTATAGTTGACAATTTGACTTGCCTTTGCCCCATCTAAATCTACCACATGTAAATATTCAATACCTGAAGCTTCAAAAGATTTGGCCACTTCTAAAGGATGCTCATTGTATATTTTCTTTGTGCTGTAGTCCCCTTTTGTCAAACGCACACATTTCCCGTCGATAATGTCTATGGCTGGTATGATTCTCATAATTTTATTTTTTAGTAAATAGCGTCCACTGCTAAATAAATGGACTGCAATTCATCTCTTTTTTATAACTTTAAAAAGTTTGCAAGAATTTTACTCCCTACCACACCACTTTTCTCTGGGTGAAACTGTACGCCGTAAAAATTATCTTTTTGTAGCGCAGATGCATATGAAAGTTCATAGTCTGTTGTGGCAATTGCTGCTTCGCAACTTTCGGCATAAAAACTGTGTACTAAATACATAAACTCATTTTCTTTAATTCCGTCAAACAGTGCAGACTTCAAATTAGAAATCACATTCCAACCCATTTGTGGTACTTTGACAGCATTAGAAAAACGTTTTATGGTTACGTCAAAAATACCCAGTCCTTTCGTATTGCCTTCTTCTGAGGAAGTACACATTAATTGCATTCCTAAGCAAATCCCCAAAACCGGTTGCTTTAAGGTTGGAATGACCGTATCTAAACCACTCTCCTGAAGCATTTTCATTGCTGAACTTGCTTCCCCAACACCTGGAAAAATTATTTTATCCGCAGCTCTGATTTCAGCAATATTACGAGATAAAACTGCATCGAAACCCAAACGTTTAAAAGCGAATTGAATACTTTTAATATTTCCAGCACCGTAATCGATAATTATAATCTTCATTTTTATTTCTTTTGAACTGTTTGGAAATGATAGCTCGTACACGTTATTTTACAGCATGCCTTTTGTGCTGGGTAAGAACATTTTATTCACATCCCGTTTGACTGCCATTTTCATTGCTTTCGCAAATGCTTTAAAAATACCCTCTATTTTGTGGTGCTCGTTGGTTCCCGTTGCTTTGATATTCAAATTACACTTTGCACCGTCTGTAAAGGATTTAAATAAGTGAAAAAACATTTCCGTTGGCATGTCTCCAATTTTCTCTCGTTTAAATTCGGCATCCCATTCCAACCAATTTCTGCCTCCAAAATCCACGGCAACCTGCGCCAAACAATCATCCATAGGCAAACAAAAACCATACCTCTCGATGCCTAACTTATTTCCGAGCGCTTTGTTAAATAGTTCTCCAAAGGCGATCATAGTATCTTCTATTGTATGGTGTTCATCCACTTCTAAATCTCCTTTTACCTGTATGGTTAAATCCATATTTCCGTGCCGACCTATTTGATCTAACATGTGGTCAAAAAACGACAAACCAGTCGCAATATTATTTTTACCAGAACCGTCTAAATTTACTTTGATATAAATCTTCGTTTCGTTTGTATTTCTAGTGATTTCAGCAACGCGATCTTTCAACTTTAAAAACTCATAAATTGAGGACCAGTCTGCAGTGGTTAAAGCGATACAATCTAAAATTTCTTGCTGTGCTGTTTCAATATCGGCCCCTCCTAATGCTAGGTTTTCAGCGATGTAAATTCCTTTAGCACCCAAATTCTTTGCCAATTCCATATCTGTTATCCGATCTCCCAAAACAAAAGAATTTTCCAAGTCATATTCCTCCGAAAAATATTTTGTAAGCAGTCCAGTTCTTGGTTTTCTGGTCTCCGCATTTTCGTCTGGAAACGTTTTGTCTATTAAAACTTCAGAGAAAATAACCCCTTCTTTTTCAAAAGCAGAGAGCACTTTATGGTGTGCTGGCCAGAAAGTATCTTCAGGAAAAGAGGCGGTCCCTAGACCATCTTGGTTGGTAACCATGACCAATTCGTAGTCCAACTCTGAGGCAATTTTTGCCATGTATTGAAATACTTTTGGGTAAAATGACAACTTCTCTAGACTGTCTAATTGATAATCTACAGGTGGCTCTAAAACTAAAGTTCCATCTCGATCTATAAATAATACTTTTTTCATAATGATATTTCTATTAAAGCTTGAATTAACTGCTGATTTTCAAGAGGAGTGCCAATCGTTAAGCGCAGACAGTTTTCACACAGCGCTTGCGTTGTTCTATTTCGCACTACAATTCCTTTTGCAATCAATTGCTTGTAACGCGCTGTTGCATGGTCCACTTGAACCATCACAAAATTACAATCTGTTGGATGTATTCTTTGAATACAGGAAACCGTTTTCAATGCTTTCAGCACCAAGGTTCTCTGTTGTTTGATTTCAGAAACTTCGTTTGCAACTACTGCTGTTTTTGAGAGCCTTTCAAGTGCTCTTTGTTGTGTTAGCTCATTGACATTATACGGTGGCTTTATCCGGTTTAATATCTTGATAATTTCTTCGGATGCATAACAAACACCCAATCGAATACCCGCCAAACCATATGCTTTTGATAGTGTTTGAGTAATGATTAAATTCGGAAATTGCGCTAATTTTTCCAACCAACTGTTTTGTTCTGAAAAGTCTATATATGCCTCGTCAATAACAACCAACCCATTGAATTTTGTCAACAAGTCTTCCACAATTTCTGCTGTAAAACTATTTCCTGAAGGATTGTTTGGTGAGCATAAAAATAAAATTTTGCTGTTTTCGTCTACTTCTTTTAAGATCGCTGCTACTTCCGGCTGAAACCCTTTTGTTAAGAGTACTGCTCTATTTTCAATGGCATTGATATTTGCTAATACACCATACATACCATATGTTGGCGGCAGTGTTATTATATTATCTTGATTCGGCTCACAAAATGCTCTAAATATCAAATCTAACACTTCATCACTTCCGTTTCCTAAAAGAATCTGTTCACTATCAATATTTTTAATCGTTGAAAGTAATTCTTTTACACTGCGCTGCTGTGGATCAGGATAGCGATTTACTCCGTTTTCAAAAGGGTTTTCATTCGCATCTAAAAAAATCATTTCAGAAGTGGTTGCATCCTTGTATTCATCTCTTGCGGATGCATATGGTTTTAGCGTTTTTATATTCGCTCTAACCAGATTCTGTACGTTAAATGTTGTTTTCATATTAAAAAGGCTTTAAAAAAATCATGCGCGCTTCTCTTTTATTTTAAATCTTTTAAACGCAGTGTGACTGCATTTTTATGTGCTTGCAAGCCTTCTGCTGCAGCCATAATCTCAATCGACTTTCCAATGTTTTGAATTCCTTCCTTAGAGATCTCTTGAAAAGTAATACTCTTTGTAAAACTGTCTAAATTCACACCAGAGTAAGCTTTTGTAAATCCGTTTGTGGGCAAAGTGTGATTGGTACCTGATGCATAGTCACCGGCACTTTCAGGGGTGTAATTCCCTATAAAAACAGAGCCTACATTCGCAATGTTGTCTATATAAAAGTCATTGTTTTCCGTGCAAACAATAAAGTGCTCAGGTCCGTATTCATTAATTAATGCAAGCGCTATTTCGTCGCTCTCAACAAAAATAGACTTAGAATTGTGAATCGCTTGTTGCGCAATTGCAACTCTTGGCAATACCTCCAGTTGCTTTTGTATCTCAATGGACACCGCAGCGATGAGTTTTTTTGAGGTAGATACTAAAATAACCTGACTGTCCGCTCCGTGTTCTGCTTGACTTAAGAGATCAGAAGCTACATAACTGGCATTCGCAGAATCATCTGCAACCACTAACAATTCACTGGGGCCGGCAGGCATATCTATCGCTACTCCAAATTTAGTTGCCAACTGTTTTGCCACCGTTACAAACTGATTTCCTGGTCCGAATATTTTATATACTTGCGGAATTGTTGCAGTACCAAATGTATAAGCTGCAATAGCCTGAATACCCCCTACTTTTATGATTTTTGTTACACCACATAAATTTGCGGCATATAAAATTGCAGGAGGAAGCTTGCCTTCCTTATTTGGTGGTGAGCACAATACAATTTCTTTACAACCTGCAATTTGAGCAGGAATCGCCAACATTAACACGGTCGATAATAAAGGGGCAGTGCCGCCAGGAACATACAAACCTACTTTTTGAATGGGTCTTTTTTCTTGCCAACAAGAAACTCCTTTGGTTGTTTCTACAACTACTTTGTCTGTCTTTTGTGCTGCATGAAATTTGGTAATATTTTCTTTTGCTACTTGAATCGCTTCTTTTAATGCTTGCGGAACTAAGGCAATTGCTGCTTCAATTTCTGAGACTGAAACGCTGCTGGTATCTAAAACAATATTGTCAAATTTTTGTGTGTACTTAGCAACAGCCGCATCACCATTTTCTTGAATATCTGTAAAAATTTCATTTACAGTCGCTTCAATATCACCTACTTTTTTTGTGGGTCGCTCTAAGATTGTACTCCAATCTTTTTGCTGTGGATTTTCAATTGTCTTCATATTAAAGGACCATTTTTTCAATTGGACAAACTAAAATACCCTCTGCTCCATTTTCTTTTAACCCGTCAATAATCTCCCAAAATTCATTTTTGGAAATTACAGTATGCACAGAGCTCCAACCTTTTTCTGCCAAGGGAAGTACTGTGGGACTTCTCATTCCTGGTAGCAAACTTAAAATAGCATCTAACTTTTCGTTGGGGGCATTTAATAATACATATTTAGAATCTCTTCCTTTTAAAACGGATTGAATTCTGAATTGAATTTTTTTCAAGATAGCACTTCTCTCTTCAGAAATTTTTGGAGAGACAGCCAACACAGCTTCGGACTGCAAAAGGACTTCAATTTCTTTCAATCCATTTTTAAATAAGGTACTTCCACTAGAAACAATATCACAAATTCCGTCTGCTAAACCAATATTAGGCGCAATTTCTACAGATCCACTAATGGTGTGTAACTTTGCATCTATCTGTTGCTCTTTTAGAAATTTCTTGACGGTTTCTGGATAGGAAGTTGCAATTCTTTTTCCTTCCAAATCTTTTAAAGAGTTGGCCTCAGATTCTTTTGGCACTGCAATCGAAACTTTACATTTAGAGAAGCCTAAACGTTCTATAAATGCCAAATCATTTCCTTTTTCTATTAAAATATTCTCACCTATGATTGCGGCATCCACCACTCCATCTCTCAGATATTGGGGAATATCACCATTTCTTAAATAGAATACTTCTACTGGAAAATTTCTTGCAGAGGCTTTTAATTGATCAATTCCATTGTCTATAGAAATTCCAATGTCTTTTAAGATTCGCATTGAATCTTCATTTAAGCGTCCTGACTTTTGTACTGCAATTCTTAAATTACTCATTTTTTGTTTTTTTGTGGTCTGAACAAATACGGCTTAAAATAAAAAAAACCCGTTTGATTTGCTCAAACGGGTTTAAAATTATGTTGATTTTATTCAATACATTTTTAGATCGCTTGTTGGCAATTGTAAAAATGATGATGATGTGATTGAATAAAAGTCATGCTTTCTATATTATATGCAAATATCTTCATTTTATTTTTAATAAAGCAGGAGTTGGAACTAAAAAAGTGCTAAAACTTCTAATTTTATCAAATATTTAATATTTGTTTATTTTCCTTGGCAATACAAAAATAAGCAACCCAAAAAGAGTAAGATTTCATTTTTATCGGTGCGGAAGTTACCGCATCGTTGCTGCTATCTTTTTATAAGTACCGTTTTCTAACAATACTCTAATAGCGGAAAAAGCAGTGATGGTTTCGGAAATATCTTCTGAAGTATGAGTCGTTGTTGGTATTAATCTTAAAATAATCAATCCTTTAGGGATTACAGGATATACAACAATAGAACAAAAGACACCGTGATTTTCACGTAAGTCGTTAACCATCGCCATAGCTTCAGGGATGTCCCCTTTTAAAAAGACTGGTGTAATACATGTTTGTGTGGTTCCTAAATCAAAGCCTGCGGCTCGCAATCCAGATTGTAAAGCATTGGTGTTTTCCCATAACTTTTCTTTTAATTCTGGCATTGTTCGCAACATATCCAGACGTTTTAACGCACCTTTTACCATGGCCATTGGCAATGATTTTGCAAAGGTCTGAGAACGCATATTGTATTGCAAATACTGAATGACATCTTTATTTCCTGCTAAGAATGCCCCGATGCCCGCCATAGACTTTGCAAATGTTGCAAAATACACATCAATATCGTCTTGCACTCCTTGCTCAAACCCAGTTCCTCTTCCGTCTGCACCCAAGGTACCAAAACCATGTGCATCGTCTACCAAGAGTCTGAAGTTATATTCTTTTTTAAAGGCTACAATTTCTTTCAAACGTCCTTGTTCACCACGCATTCCAAAAACACCTTCAGAGATTACTAAAATTCCTCCACCAGTTTTGGCTGCCATTTTAGTGGCACGTTGTATGTTTTTTTCAAAACTTTCCATATCGTTGTGACGGTACACAAAACGCTTTCCGGAATGCAAACGAACCCCATCAATAATACATGCATGGGTATCCATATCATATACAATAATATCGTTCTTAGTAACTAAGGCATCAATAGCAGACATAATTCCTTGGTAACCAAAATTTAAGAGATAGGCATTTTCTTTTGCTACAAATGCTGCACATTCACGCTCTAATTGCTCATGAAAAGGAGTATGTCCAGACATCATTCTAGCTCCCATTGGATAGGCTAGACCATGTTCTAAAGAAGCTTCCCCATCAATTTTTAACACTTCTGGGTGATTTGCCAATCCTAAGTAATCGTTAATACTCCATGTGATCACTTCTTTACCATTGAAGGACATTCGATTAGAAATTGGTCCTTCTAACTTTGGAAACACATAATAGCCTTCTGCCATGTCTGCCCATTTTCCTAAAGGACCTTTGTCTTTTACTATTCTATCAAATAAATCTGTCGTCATATTCAGCTGTTTTTTCAGTGCCCGAAGTTAATAAATTCTATGCGCTTATCGCCGGGATAGCGCTTAGAATTTTTTTAATTTAATCTATAAAACCTTGTGCTTGCATCCAAGCATCACTATATATTTTACTCATATATCTAGAACCGTGATCGGGAAATACAATCACGATAAAGCTCTCTTTATCAAAAGTCCCTAAAGCGGCATACTGCTTAGTTGCCTGCATTACTGCACCACTTGTGTAGCCACAAAACAAGCCTTCTTTCTGCACTATTTCTCTTGCTGTTAGTGCAGCGTCCTTATCCCCTACTTTTTCATAGGTATCAATGACATCAAAATTTGTCGCTGTCGGAATGAGTGACTTTCCCAATCCTTCTATTCTATAAGGCTTTATTTCATTGGGGTCCAATGCGCCTGTTTCGTGGTATTTCTTAAGAACAGAGCCATCAGCATCTACTCCTAAAATTTTTATTGCAGGATTCTGTTCTTTTAAGAATTTTCCCGCACCTGAAATCGTCCCTCCAGTTCCACTAGCTACTACTAAATGTGTTATTTTCCCCTTGGTTTGTTGCCAAATTTCTGGTCCTGTAGTCCGGTAATGCGCATCTATATTTAACTCATTAAAATATTGATTGATGTACACAGAGTTCTTCGTTTTCTTATGAATGGTTTTGGCAACTTCATAATACGATCTTGGATCATCCGCCGATACATTTGCCGGACAAACATGCACTTCTGCACCCATTGTTTTTAATAAGCTAATTTTATCTTTCGAAGACTTATCACTTACCGCTAAAATACATTTATAGCCTTTTACAAGGCTTATCATTGCCAAACTATATCCGGTATTCCCAGAAGTAGTTTCTACGATGGTTGCTCCTTTTTTAAGAATCCCTTTTTTCTCGGCATCATTAATAATATGTAGCGCTATCCGATCCTTCGAAGAAAGACCTGGATTAAAGTATTCTACTTTTGCATAATAGGCCCCTTTTAAATCTTTTGTAATTTTTTGAAGCTTAATCAGCGGTGTTTCCCCCACTAATTCTAAAATGTTATTATTAATTTTGTCGTTTTTAGTCATTCTAAATGTCACAAATCAACTTTTATTTTTTTCCTACTCGTTTATGCTAAAGTACATTTTTCGTTTTAAATTATAAAATTGATTGTAAAACTCCATTAATTTACACCAAGTTTATCTTCTAAAGCTAAGAAGAAAGTATAATCCTTTGCAGTTTCTTTTAAAGCATCAAAACGACCTGAAGCGCCTCCGTGTCCTGCTTCCATATTTGTTCTCAACAACAATAAATTATCATCCGTTTTCAATTCACGCAATTTAGCAACCCATTTTGCAGGCTCCCAATACTGTACCTGAGAGTCATGTAATCCTGTTGTGACCAACATATTAGGATACTCCTTGGGTGTAACTTGATCGTATGGAGAATAGGATTTTATATAGTCGTAATATTCTTTTTCATTCGGATTTCCCCATTCATCGTATTCACCCGTGGTAAGCGGAATGGAATCGTCAATCATCGTGGAAACTACATCCACAAATGGAACCGCAGCGATAATTCCGTTGTAGAGTTCCGGATTCATATTTACAATAGCACCCATCAGCAAGCCTCCCGCAGATCCACCCATGGCATACAAGTGTTTTTCAGAAGTATAGTTGTTGCTAATCAAATATTTAGAACAATCTATGAAATCAGTAAACGTATTCTTTTTGTTCAACATTTTACCATCTTCATACCAATTTCTTCCTAGATATTCACTTCCACGAATGTGCGCCAAAGCATACACAAAACCTCTGTCTAATAGACTCAAACGCGTTGAAGAAAACCCATCTGGAATTGTATATCCGTAAGAACCATAGGCATATTGCAGTAAAGGTGTGTTTTCATCTAATGGTGTGTCTTTGTGGTATACTAATGAGATTGCTACTTTTTCCCCATCTCTTGCCGTTGCCCAAACACGTTTACTCTTATAATTTTCTTTGTTAAATTTACCTCCTAAAACTTCTTGTTCCTTTTTGACATCTTTCGACTGGTCTCGCATGTTAAAATCAACTACAGAAGCAGGAGTGGTCATTGAATTGTATGAATAGCGAATGACATCCGTATCAAAATCAGGATTTGAATACACGCCTACCGAATAAGTTTCTTCTGTAAAAGGAAGGTCATAATCTGCTGTTTCGTCCCAGCGCTTGATGCGTACTTTATTTAAACCGTTCGTACGTTCCTCCAAAACTAAATATTCTTTAAATATTGAGAAGTCTTCTAAAAGCGTCTCTTCTCTATGTGGAATTACGTCTGTCCAATTTTCTTTACCTGTTTTAGAAACAGGGGTTTTCATTAATTTAAAATTGGTTGCATTGTCTTTATTTGTCAACAGATAAAAGTCCCCTTCAAAATGTGAAACACTGTATTCCAAGTCTCGTTCACGTGCTTGTAGCATTGTAAAAGTACCCGTTGGATTGTCGGCATCTAAAAATTGAGCTTCTGTAGAAACCGTGCTATAAGATCCAATAATAATATATTTATTAGATTTTGATTTGGTTACATACGTTCCAAACGTCTCATCTGTTTCATGAAAAACTTCAACATCTTCGGACGCTGGTGTACCTAGAACATGTCTGTATATTTTTTCACTTCTTAAGGTGATGGGATCTTTCTTTGTATAAAAAAAGGTCTTGTTGTCATTGGCCCATACAGAACCGCCGGTGGTATTCTCTATAATATCTTTGTAAATTACTCCCGTTTCTAAATTCTTGATACGCAAGAAATACTGTCTTCTACTAATGGTATCTGTTGCAAAAACGGCCAATTTATTATCATTCGAAATATTGATACCCCCCAATTGAAAATAATCAAAATCCTTTGACATTTCATTGATGTTGAATATGATTTGCTCTGCTGCATCCAAGTTGTCCTTTTGTCTGCTATAGATAGGGTATTGCATTCCTACCTCAAAACGGGTACTGTAGAAATAACCATTGTCTTTATAAGGTACGGAAGAATCATCTTCTTTAATCCTCCCCTTCATTTCTTCGAATAGCTGTTCTTCAAAAGGAGCAGAAGAAGCCGTAATTTCATCGTGATAGGTATTTTCTGCTTCTAGGTAACCAATGACCTTTTTAGTTTGTTCATCTTTTATATCTGCAAGCTTCTGTTCGTCAGAAAGACGCATCCAGAAGTAGTTGTCGATTCTCACATCATTGTGAAGTTCTAATGTTGTGGGTTGTTTCTCGGCTAAAGGTGCTTTAGAAGCTATATTTTTCATGGATTTATTTTTACAAGCGATTGCAAAAATAAGACTTAAAATTAGAGTTCTTGTAAATAATGCTTTCATTTTTAAATGCTTTAAATTTACGGAATGCATACCCTTCCTTAAATATTGCTTCATACAGCTCCTAGCACACCCATCAATGCAGAAATAGCTACTAATAGGTAAACAGACACTGTTATGATTGTAAAAACCCCAATGAATTTATAATGAGATTTCAACATTTCAAAAGCACTTGCCAGCACTTCATCATCTTTTGAAAGCAATGCTTTTTTCATTTTAACAGAAAATTGATATAAATAATAGATTGGAAATATGTAAATGAGCACGACCACCACGTAAAAAATGGTCATCATCGTTCCTAAGTTAAAAGGAACCGCCGCAACTAGTGGTAAACTATTGTAGAGTACACCTATAAAAAAACTGCCTAAAAGCAGCAATCCCAACCCAATGAATCCTAAAATGGATAAGAATTTACACCAGCTTGCAATTTCCTTTAAGAATCCCTTTGCAGAAGCTGTTATTTTCAGTTGTTCCAATTCTGTAAGTACATCTTGCATCGATTTTTTATTTAGTTGGTTGCACTACCAAAAGTAAACAAATAAAGATACTAGCAAAAAAAAAGTCATAAATAGTATTATTTATGACTTTTTAAAAGTGATTTAAAGAGTTCTTTCTAAAACTCAGAAATTGTATTTTTAATAATAGAAATACACTCCATTAATTGCGCTTCCGTAATTACTAAAGGTGGTGCAAAACGAATGATATTACCATGTGTAGGTTTTGCTAACAAACCATTATCTCTTAGCTTCATACAAATATCTAAAGCTGTAGAGCTATCTTCGGTATCATTAATTAAAACAGCATTTAACAATCCTTTCCCTCTTACTGATTTTACCAAATCATTTTCACCTGCAAAAGCGGTTAATTCAGCTCTAAAAATAATTCCTAATTTCTCAGCATTCTCAGAAAGATTTTCGTCTACCGCAACTTTTAAGGCAGCCATAGCAACTTTACAAGCAATTGGATTTCCTCCAAATGTAGAACCGTGCTCGCCTGGTTGAATTGTCATCATTACTTCATCATCAGCCAGTGCTGCAGATACAGGAAATACTCCACCAGAAAGTGCTTTTCCTAAAATTAGAATATCAGGTTTAACATCTTCATGCTGGCAACAAAATAATTTTCCTGTTCTTGAGATACCTGTTTGAACTTCATCAGCAATAAAAAGTACATTTTTAGATTTACACAATTCGTAAGCTTTCTTTAAGTAGCCCTCGTCTGGCACAACAACGCCAGCCTCTCCTTGTATCGGTTCTACCATAAAACCTGCAACATTGGGGTCTTGTAGCGCTTTTTCTAAAGCGTCTAAATCATTGTATTTTACAATTTCGAAGCCCGGTAGATAAGGTCCATAATCATTATATGCACTTGGGTCTGTAGAAGATGAAACCGCAGCCAATGTTCTTCCCCAAAAATTATTTTCAGCAAATAAAATTTTAGCTTTATTTTCAGGAACTCCTTTTACTTTGTATGCCCATTTTCTACATAGTTTTAAAGCAGTTTCACCACCTTCTACACCAGTATTCATGGGTAAAATTTTATCATAACCAAAAAGATTCGTTACATATTTCTCATATTCTCCTAAAACATCATTGTGAAATGCTCTCGAAGTTAATGTTAAGACTTTTGCTTGCGCGATCATTGCATCGATAATTTTCGGATGACAATGTCCTTGATTTACAGCAGAATAGGCTGACAAGAAATCGTAATATTTTTTCCCTTCCACATCCCAAACATGTACGCCTTCACCTTTATTTAAAACCACTGGTAGTGGATGATAATTGTGTGCACCGTGTTTGTTTTCTAATTCAATCGCTTCTTGCGATGTTAATTTGTTTAAAACAGCCATTCTTCTAATTTTTAAAATGTTTATAATTAAATAACCATTCCTGTTCTACCTTTATCCTTTCAGCGAGAGCCGAAAATTCAGCGTGGGAAAGAAATCATCCCCGAAGTCTCACAAAAGTACTTAAAATATTTCACTAAATGGAGCCTGATCTTGTCTGAATATGCTTGATTTTTAAGGAATTTTTTCTGATTTCAATCTAAAGAGCAGTTCTTTTAGTGAGAACCTGCCTGCTAAAATACAAGCATATTTTAGAGCTACTGAAAATTTACACCCCCCTAAAAATACCAATACGTGTTGTGCACGAACAAGATTTTAAAAACGCAGCATGTCTTTTAAGCGATAAATGACAAACCTCTCCTTTTCTTTTCCTAATTTTGCAACCAAATATAATTGACAATGCCACGCAGAGAAAGAAACAAATTTGTAAAAAAGAATCAAGTTTTAGAATTAAAAATTGAAGATTACGCTTTTGGAGGAAAGGGAATTGCAAGAATTCATTCAGAAGAAGGAAGTTTTGTGATTTTTGTACCAAACACACTGCCTGGGCAATTGGTGAAAGCGCAAATTAGTAAATCAAGTAAAAACTATGCGGAAGCAAAATTAATTGATGTTTTAGCGCCCTCTGAAGACGAAATTGAAGTTCCTTATCAAGATATTCCTGGCGCTCCGTATATACAACTTCCAATAGCACTTCAACATCAGTACAAAAAGGAAAGCACACTTTCACTGTTCAAAAAAATAGGAAAAGTAGAAAATATAGAAGATTTATTTGACGAATTTGTGACGTCACCAAACGTATTTCATTATCGAAATAAAATGGAATATGGGTTCTCTGCAATTGGGTATGATAGAGTGACAAAAAGAGATAAAGATGAATTTACCTTAGGTTTTAAAAGACGTGGTGTTTGGTGGATGGGAGACAATTTAGACAAAGATTCTGGTTTGTTTGACAAACAAATGGAGGACGAACTAAAAAACATCAAGCAGTATTGTATTGAAACCGGTTTAGATCCCTGGCATGGTCCAAAAAGAGCAGGTTTTTTTCGCTACTTTGTCGTTCGAAAGTCTTTTAAAACAAACGAGTTGCTGTGTAATTTAGTGACCACTTCACCCGAATTGGATAATTTTGATTTACAAAAGTTTGCAAATTTCCTAAAAGATATTTTCGGAGAACGTTTGGCAGGTTTGCTGCATACTATAAATGACGAAACTGGCGATAGAACAATTGCGACTTCAGGAAGTATAGATTTGGTGTACGGAAAAGACAAGATTGTAGAAGAATTATTAGGATTAGATTTTGAAATCAGTATGAAAAGCTTTTTTCAAACAAACCCGAAGTGTGCAGAGAAATTGTATAATAAAGTAGTAGAATATGTTTTAGAAGACAAAACAAAAGTAGACAACACGGTGGTGATGGATTTGTTTTGTGGTACGGGTACAATTGGACAAATTGTGGCTTCTAAAAGTGAAAATGCTAAAATTGTCGGAGTAGATATTGTTGCTTCTGCTATTGAAGATGCTGAGAAAAACGCCAAAAGAAATACTATTACTGGAGTACAGTTTTACGCTGCCGATGTTGGAAAGTTTTTAATTGCACATCCGGAATATCAGAATAAAATAAAAACCATTATTTTAGACCCTGCAAGAGCTGGAATTGCGCCCAAGACCTTGCAAAAAATAATCAATTTAAACGCGGACAGAATGGTCTATGTTTCTTGTAATCCTGCAACACAGGCAAGAGATACAGATTTATTAAAAGAGGCAGGATATGCTCTTAAAAAGATTAGTTTAGTAGATCAGTTTCCGCATACCTCGCATATCGAGACGGTTGTATTGTTTGAGAAAAATGAATCTTCTTTTGATTAATATTTATATCTTTAAAACTTAATTAAAAAAAATGAAAATGATCAAACTATCAGAAACAGCAATTGCCTCAAAATTAGTAGGTCTATTAGAATGGGAGTATTATGACAATGCTTTACACACCGATTTTGAATTTGATAATTTTAAAGATTGTATGTCGGCAATGAATAGGATTGCATTTGAATGTGAGGCTTTAAATCACCATCCAGAATGGACGAATGTATACAATACATTGGATATTACGCTCACAACCCACGATGCAGACGGTGTTACAGAACTGGATTTTAAATTGGCCGCAGCAATAAATAAAATTGTAGAAGTTGAAGAGGAATAATTCAATAAAATCAATCTAATTCCTATATTTGACTCGTGAAAAGAGAAATACTACTTTTATTATTATTTTGCACTTTCTTTGCTGGTTGTGAAAAAGATGATTTTTGTGTAAAAAATCCCGTTACCTCAAAGCTAATAATTGATTTTTACGACGATACCAATAGAGAAACATTGAAAAAGGTGCAAGCATTTTCGGCAATCGCAGTAGGGAAAACGGACAGTCTTTTTACAAATCAAAGTGTAAATAGCATTTCAATTCCTCTGAATTCGCTAAGCTCAGAAACTATTTATACTTTTAAGAAAAATACAACAGGTGGAGCTACTGCCGATAATACGATTGCAACCTTTTCTATTGAATATGATACAGAAGAAGCATTTGTTTCTAGATCCTGTGGTTTTAAAGTTATTTTTAAAAATGTAGCTTTTTCGGCAGCTGAAAATTCTTGGATTACCGCTTTTACGCCAACTACTATTATTAATCTTGATGATCAAAGCGCAGCGCATGTTCAAATATTTCATTAGTTTCTGTTTTATTTTTCTTGCTGCTAAAAGTTTTTGTCAGGAAACGCAACAAGACAAGGTCCCTGAAAAAAAAACAGATACAATTGTCTACAAAACAAATTATGGATTGCGTCTAGGAATCGACATTAGCAGGCCAATAAAAGCTGCTGTTAGTAGCTCTTATACTGGTTTAGAGATTACAGGAGATTATAGAATTCGCAAGAATGTATACATTGCAACGGAGCTTGGTTATGAGAAGGAAACAAGTGTTGAAGATTATTCCAATTCAACGTCAAAAGGAAACTTTATTCGTGTAGGCTTAAATTACAATGCCTATAAGAATTGGTTGGATATGAACAATGAGGTTTTTATTGGGTTTAGATATGGCTTCAGTGTATTTGATCAAACATTAAATAATTACACCCCAAATGTTTCAGATGCTGAAAGTGGTAATTATTTTCCTGCAACTTTAAAAACAACTTCAAAAGCTGCGACCAGCTTAAATGCACATTGGTCAGAATTAATGATTGGAATTAAGGCAGAGACCTTTAAGAATATTTTTATTGGGTTTTCTGTTTCTTATAAAATATTAATGAGTGCAAAGAATCCAGAAGATTTTCAAGTATTATTTGCACCTGGGTTTAACCGAATTTTTGAAAGTAAAACCGGTTTTGGATTGAATTATACCATCAGTTATTTGATTCCATTTTCAAAAAAGTAAAATTCCTTTCATAGCTCTTCTTTTTTCAGTAACTTTATATTGTGTAACACAAAAAATCGACTACAATGAATAAAATACCTAGTGTAAACTTAGCAGATTTTTTATCTAATGATAAAACTAGAAAACAAAAATTTATAAATGAAATTGGACATGCTTACGAAAATATTGGATTCGTTGCTCTAAAAGGGCACTTTTTAGACGAAGCGTTGGTAACCAGTTTATATGCGGAAATAAAAAACTTTTTTGATTTACCCGTGGCAACAAAAGAAAGTTACGAAATTCCAGGTATTGGAGGCCAAAGGGGCTATGTCTCTTTTGGAAAAGAATCTGCCAAAGGTAAAAAAGAAGGAGATTTAAAGGAGTTCTGGCATTTTGGACAATATGTAGAGGATGATGCAGAAAGAGCAAAGGAGTATCCAGAAAACGTAATGGTAGAGGAACTTCCAAAATTTAATGAGGTTGGAAAGCAAACTTTTAAAATGTTAGAAAAAACAGCAAAATACGTACTGCGTTCACTAGCATTGCATCTCAATTTAGAAGAGACATACTTTGATCACTATATAAGAAATGGAAACAGTATTTTAAGACCCATACATTACCCTCCTATAAAAACAGCACCCAAGGGAGCAGAAAGAGCAGCAGCCCACGGAGACATTAATTTAATCACCTTACTTATGGGAGCGCAAGGAAAAGGTTTGCAAGTTAAAAATAACGCTGGGGAATGGATTGATGCGATGGCAGCACCCGATGAAATTATGATTAATGTTGGAGATATGTTAGCGAGACACAGTAATAATAAACTAAAATCTACCATTCATAGAGTTGTCAATCCTCCAAAAGAACTTTGGGGAACGTCGCGCTATTCAATTCCGTTTTTTATGCATCCAATCTCAGAGATGAAATTAGATGTTTTAAAAGATTGTACAGATGCTGAACACCCAAAACAGTTTGAAGACATCACTGCTGGTGCATTCTTAAATCAAAGGTTAGAGGAGTTAGGATTGAAGAAGTAATCCGTTTGTAATAAAAATAAACACCGCAACTCAATACTGCAAACAGATAAAATGGATTTAAAAGATCAATTAAAAAACTTATTCCCAGCACACGAGGAAGAACCAATATTAAAAGTAGAAAAATCTAATATTTGGCTTCAAGACGCTCCTATTATATGCAAGTATGAAAAACGCAAGGGAAAACCAATTACTATTTTAGAGGGATATACTGGTGCAACTTCTGATTTTAAAATTTTAGCAAAAGAGATTAAAACCAAACTTTCTGTTGGCGGTAGTTTTAAAGATGATAAGATTATAATTCAAGGAGATTTTAGAGATACCATTATGAAAATGCTGAAGGACAAGGGTTTTAAGGTGAAAAGAGTAGGCGGATAAAAAATAAATATGAGTATAAAACAATCTGAATTAATTTTAAATCCAGATGGTAGTGTTTACCATTTGAATTTAAAACCAGAAAATATAGCCAATGATATTATTTTTGTTGGCGACCAAGATCGCGTAGAGAGCGTAAGTAGTCATTTTGATGCTATAGAATTTACTACCCAAAAAAGAGAGTTTAAAACCACTACTGGAACGTATAGAGGCAAAAGATTGTCTGTGATTTCTACAGGAATTGGCCCAGACAATATAGATATTGTGCTAAATGAATTGGATGCACTGGTAAATATCGATTTAAAAACAAGAAAATTAAAAGCGATTTTAACTGTTTTAAATATCGTTAGAATTGGAACTTCTGGATCTTTACAAAAGGACATTCCTGTGGATTCCTTTTTAATGAGTTCTCACGCCCTAGACTTAAATGGCATGCTACACTCCTATCAGATTGAAGAAATAGCGCACCAAGAAATGGAAAATGCGTTTGTAAAGCACACCAATTGGAGTCCGAAGAAAGCACATCCTATTTTAATTAAAAACAGTACTGTGCTCGCAAAGAAATTAATGTCTGAAAAAATATACACTGGAATCACCGCAACTGCTGGCGGCTTTTATGGTCCACAAGGCAGAGTTTTACGCTTGCCTTTGCAAGATGCTACGGTAAACAGTAAAATAGACTCTTTCTCTTGGAAGGGGAGCCGAATTACAAATCTCGAAATGGAAACTTCTGCTATTTACGGTTTGTCTCAATTATTAGGACACCATGCAGTTTCTATGAATGCAATTATAGCCAATCGAGCAGATGGTACCTTTAGCAAAGATTATAAAAGCGTAGTGCATAATTTGATTGAATACTCCCTTAGTAAACTCGTAGAATAAATGACGGATTTGAAAGTTGGTGGCGTACCAGAACACTTTAATTACCCCTGGTATTTGACATTAAAAAACAAAGAATACACCAACGGAAATATAAACCTACGATGGGAAAACTTTCCTGGTGGTACCGGCGAAATGTGTAAGGCGCTGCGGACAGGAGCCGTTGACATTGCCATTGTGCTTACAGAGGGAATTATAAAAGATATTTCTGAAGGAAACCCTTCTAAAATTGTGCAAGTGTTTGTGGATTCTCCTTTAATTTGGGGGGTGCATGTACATAAAAATTCTATGTTTAAAAATATTGAAGAACTAGAACATGGAACCATTGCCATAAGCAGGTTTGGCTCGGGTTCTCATTTAATGGCCATTGTAAATGCTTTTAATCAGGGATGGAATGTAGAAAATCTTAAATTTAAGGTCGTAGAGAATTTACAAGGTGGAATTGATGCCTTAAAAAATGGAGTTGCTGACTATTTTATGTGGGAACACTTTACGACCAAGCCATTAGTGGACAATGGCACATTTAGAAGAATTGAGGACTGTCTTACCCCTTGGCCCTGTTTTGTAATTGCGGTAAGAAACGAGATTTTAGAACAACACCCCGAGGCTGTTGCTTATATTTTGGAAGTGATCAATAAACAAACAAGCAGTTTTAAAAATATTAAAAATATTGATAGCACATTAGCGGTTCGCTATGAGCAAAAGTTTACAGATATTCAAAAGTGGTTAGAAATTACGGAGTGGAATAGTGGAAAGCCAATTACAGAAGATTTAATTACAAGCATTCAAAAACAACTATTTCGATTTAACGTAATAAAAGAAATTGAAAATTCGGCTACTTTCATAAAAAATATGTAATTTTAGTTTTTAAGAAAAACCAAATGAGAAAATTAGTATTTATTTTAAGTTGTGTTGTGGGAATTATGTGCTTATCCTCTTGTAGAAGCACTTCTAATTCTTGCGGTTTGGCAGACACTGCTCCCGTAGATCAAGCAATAGTGCTTCAAAAAGCTGCCGTATAGCGTTACTTCAGGAGGTGAAATCTTAGGACCCCATGCATGTGGGTATCGAATAAGAAGGTCTCTTTCTTAGCTTTTTGTTACCAATTAATTTCCTGCTCCCCTATCGATTTTAAAAAAGCATTCGTTTTAGAAAAATGCTTACTTCCAAACCAACCCCTCCATGCTCCTAACGGCGAAGGATGTGGTGCTAACAGCAAAGTATGCTTACTGGCATCAATAAAACTCTTCTTACTTTCAGCAAATTTACCCCACAGTAAAAAAACAATGTTTTCTTTTTTGGTAGAAATTTCGGTTATTACGGCATTTGTAAATGTTTCCCAACCTTTCTTTTGATGACTTCCTGGCGCATGTGCTCGCACCGTGAGCGTAGCATTCAATAACAAAACCCCTTGCCTCGCCCATTTTTCTAAATCTCCGTTCTCTGGAGTATCTTGCTTTAAATCTGTTGCCAACTCTTTGAAAATATTCTTTAAGGATGGGGGGTGCTTCGTTCCATTTTTCACCGAAAAGCAGAGACCATTTGCTTGATTTTCGTCATGATACGGGTCTTGGCCTATGATAACAACTTTTAAATCGTTGAAGGAGCAGCGCTCAAAAGCCGAAAAAATAGCTTCTTTTGGCGGAAAACAGTGATGGCTGTTGTATTCAACTTTCACAAAATTAGTTAAATCTTTGAAATATGGTTTTGTAATTTCATTTTCTAAGATTATTTTCCAAGGATCTCCTATTTTTAACTCCATTGTTTCTTATTTTTGTAAAAAATCAAACTTACAAATTTGAATACGAATATTTCAAAAAAAACATTACAAGATTTAGAATTTTCAACAGTTCTACAACATATTTCAGAACATTGTATCTCCGGGTTGGGAAAAGAGACAGTGCGCGAAATTCAGCCTATAATTGGCAGGAAGCAACTCTTTTCAGAGCTGCACTTAGTCAATGAATACCTCTCCTCTTTTCAGAGTGAAAACAGAGTTCCAAACCACGGATTTGACGCGATTACCGAAAGTGTAAAACGATTAAAAATAGAAAATAGTTTTATAGAAACGTCAGAATTTTTAAAAATTGCTGCAGCCTCCTTAACGGTTAACGAGCATCTCAAATTCTTTAAAAAACTACAACTTCAATTCCCCACATTTTTTGTGCTTTCACAAAAAATAGAATTTACAACCTATGTAGATGACGAAATCAAAAGGATTATCGATCTCTCTGGAGAAGTTAAAAATAATGCATCCTCTGTTTTAAAGCAGGTTCGAAGAGATATTAATAACATTCGCGGTAAAATTGGTGCTAGCTTTTCAAGTAGCTTGTCCAAGGCGATTGCAGCGGGATATTTAGATGACATTAAAGAAACTGTTGTAGATAATCAGCGCGTTTTAGCGGTCTCTGCAATGCACAGACGTAAAATTGCTGGAAGTCTCTTAGGATCTTCAAAATCTGGTAATATTGTATACATCGCACCGCAGGCAACACTCGCATATGCACGCGAATTTCAGAATTTGGAATATGAAGAAAAGCAAGAAGTTATAAAAATATTGCGCACACTGGCCGATACAATTCGACCATTTACAGGTCTTATGGAAGAGTATGTACACTATTTAGTACGAACAGATGTGGTAAGCGCCAAAGCAAAGTATGCCGTAGAAATGAATGCAATTTTACCTTTAATTACAAAGGAAAAAAGAGTTTATTTTAAAAATGCAGTACACCCTATTTTATGGCGTAAAAATAAAGAACAAAAGATCACAACCATTCCTCAGTCCATAGAATTGAATGAAAAACAACAAATTATAGTTATTTCAGGACCAAATGCAGGAGGAAAAAGCATCACTTTAAAGACGATAGGCTTGCTGCAATTAATGTTACAAAGTGGTATTTTAATACCCGTTGAGGAACGCAGTCAGACCTATATTTTTGACAGTATATTAACAGATATAGGAGATAATCAATCTATTGAAAATCAATTAAGTACTTATAGTTATCGTCTTAAAAACATGCGTTATTTTTTAAGAAATTGCAATGATAGCACCTTGTTTTTAATTGATGAGTTTGGTACTGGTTCGGATCCCGAATTGGGCGGTGCACTTGCTGAAATTTTCTTAGAAGAGTTTTATGAAAAAAAAGCTTTTGGAATCATTACTACCCACTACTCCAACTTAAAAGTATTGGCAAATGAATTAGAAAATGTGACCAATGCAAATATGCAATTCGATGAGCGCTCGCTAGAACCGCTATATAAATTGTTTGTTGGACAAGCAGGTAGTTCTTTTACTTTTGAAGTAGCTCAGAAAAATGGCATCCCGTTTAGTCTTATTAATAAAGCTAAAAAACGCGTAGATACCGAAAAGGTACGTTTAGATAAAACCATTTCTAAATTACAAAAGGAAAGAACCGTTTTACAGCGAAACTCTGATAATTTGGCAAAACAGAAATTAAAAGGACAAGAGCATTTAGAAAGTCTTCAAGAAAAAGAGGATAAAATTCAATTAAAACTAGCAGGTTTTCAAGAGTTATATGACAACAACCAAAGGATGCTTTCTTTGGGGAGAAAAATAAATGAGTTTTTAAATAAGTTTTTTCAGAATAACAACAAGAAAGAACTAAACACGAACTTCAACAAGTGGGTGACTGACGAAAAAGTCAAATATGCGAAGAAGAATCCTTTGACTCCAAAATCAAAGTCACAGAAACAAATTGCGAAAGTTGTTGAAAAGCAAATACAGGAAGTTATTAAAAAGGTAGAAAAAGAAGTTTTAGAGAAAGTTGTCGAAGTGCGCAAAGAGAAGAAAATAGCAGATGTAAAAATTGCGCAAGAAAAAGCAACCTACGTTTATGAAATAAATGATAGAGTCCGCATAAAAGGTTCTAATTCAATAGGTACCATAGATAAAATAGAAAAGAAAAGTGTCATTATTAATTATGGAGTTTTTACTACAAAAACAGTAATTAGCAACCTTGAATTCGTTGAGAAAGTGAAAAAATAAAGTAATTTTAAACGTCTGTAATACTCCGATACACAACAAATGCCGATTGTATAAAAACAACCGGCATTTAGTAGTTAGAATTTTCAAGAAACAAAAAAATAGTTGCTGTACTTTTTCTGTACGATTTTATAATAATTATTTTTTAGTAAGTACCCAAAGCTCTACTTCCTCAGTGCCCCTCCAATGTTGATTCCTTTTCGTTTTGTCAGAAGCAACTTTCACTGCCTTTTTTAAACATTTCTCTACTTCAAATCGGACCCCTTTCGCAATTTCTTTTTCAATAGGATGTTCTTTTGAAACTTTTGTTATTTGTGCTAAATTAGAAAATAAGATTACAAGTTTTCCATTTGTAGCTAATCTATTATTTGCCTCGGCAAAGAACTTTGGAAAAAGGTTTTTATTATAATAAATAGCCTCATCCATATTTTCAATACCAGAATTTGCAGGCAACCACGGCGGATTAAAAACAATTAATTCTGTCTCCTTTTCTATCTCTGCAAAAAGATTTCCGTAGTGTAAGTCAATTTTTCGAGACAACTTTGTCTCGCCCATAAATTCTTTTAAGCCAACAATCGCATTCGGATTTGTATCTGTTCCAAATACTTTCTGAAAACCGTGCTGTAGCATCTGAAAAGAAAGTACACCACTTCCAATACCGATATCTATCGCCGATTTTTTGGGACCTTCGTAGCGTTTTAACCAATTGTCAAACAATATTAAATGATCAAAACGAGTTGGAAAATACGTGCCGTAATACGGATGTATTTTATTTCTTAATACCGGAACTGAAACACCATTTTTATACCATTGCCAAGCACTATTTAGACCCTGAACTTGCGGGAAAGTCAATAAAAAGTTTGGGGTGTCTGGATATAGTTTTTCGATCCATCCTATCTTAGGTGCTTTGTGCACTTCCACTTGGTGTGCTGTAATCTCTAATAAAATTTGATTGGATAACTTATGATATTCCGCGCGATACGCGCGTTGCTCCGTAAAAGTCTTATTCGGCAATCGATTGCTTAAGTGTTTGTGCAGCTCTTTTAAAAGTAGCATCCCGTTGCTATAAAATTCCGTTATTAAAACCGATGCCCCTGCTTTCATTGCATATATGGTTTCTCGCACGTCGGAGGTACTATCAAAACGAATTGTTTTTTCACCAGCAATACTTGGTGTTGGTTTGTTTATTTGTAGGGCTTCACTCATCGATTAAAGTTCTATTGAAACGTTGTGTGCACTAATAAAACACACAAAACGCTGGATTATAATGAATTCTTAATATTTACATCCGCGTTTTCATTCCTGAAATGGACGCTAAATTTTAAATAAAAATCTAAAAAAGGCTAGTGCACGTACTACATTTGCAACTGAGACCTTCTTTTGAAAAGTGATCTAAAATTATTTGGCAAATATACTTTTTTTAACCTGTACTTACTTCGAAAAACAAGTGCAAGATTAATTTATGTGCCTTCATACCTTCTGAATTAGTAAAATTTTAAAAAGATTTATTGTAGAATCAATAAAAATAGCGAAAGAAGTTTTTAAAGGGATAAAATTTATTTATTTATTCAGATATTTGTAGTAACAACTTTACGCACACAACACAATGATTCAAAATACAGTCTTAAAGAAGCTTAGTGCGTCACTTTCTGGTGTCGTACTTTTTGATAGTTTACATAAAACTTTATACGCTACAGATGCTTCTGTGTATAGAAAGATTCCATTGGCTGTTGCGTACCCAAAAGATGAAAATGACATAAAGATCTTAATTGATTTTGCAACAAAAAATAAGATTACATTAATTCCGAGAACGGCAGGAACTTCTTTAGCAGGCCAATGTGTAGGAGATGGCATTGTAGTGGATGTTTCTAAACACTTTACAAAGATTCTTGCTTTTGATGAATCAGCAAAAACGATAAAATTACAGCCAGGAATCGTTCGAGATTCTTTAAATGTATATTTAAAGCCGTTCGGTTTGTTTTTTGGACCAAACACTTCTACTTCCAACAGGTGCATGATGGGCGGAATGGTGGGGAATAATTCTTCAGGTAGCACCTCTATTAAATACGGAGTGACCCGCGATAAAGTAGTAGCAATCGAAGCGCTATTGAGTGATGGTAGTGCAGCAACTTTTAAAGAAATTACCTCGAAAGACTTTATTGTTAAAACCAGAGAAAATACTGCCGAAGGAAAGATATACAAAGCTATTTTTGAAGAACTATCTCTGCTAGAAAATCAACAGGAGATTAAAAAAGAATTTCCAAAAGAAATTATACACAGAAGAAATACGGGATATGCTGTTGATGAATTTTTAACTTCTGATTTATTTGGAGGAACGGAACCCACCATAAACGTTGCCAAATTCTTGTCAGGAAGTGAGGGTACATTAGCTTTCTCCACTTCAATGACCATGCAACTGGACAATTTACCTCCAGCAGAAAGTATTATGGTATGCGCTCATTTTACAAGTATTAATGAGAGTTTATTAGCTACGGTTACTGCGATGCAACACAATTTGTACAATTGTGAATTAATGGATAAAACGATTTTAGATTGCACAAAAAGTAATCGAGAACAGTCGAAGAATAGGTTTTTTTTACAAGGAGATCCAGAAGCAGTGCTGATGTTAGAAGTTTCGGGAGACACGATTGAAGCTGCTGAGAAATTAGCAGATCTCTTAATTACAGACTTAAAACAACATGATTTTGGCTATCACCATGCCAAGGTATATGGCAAGGACATCTCAAAAGTACATTCTTTAAGAAAGGCAGGTTTGGGTCTTTTAGGAAATATGATTGGAGATAAGAAAGCAGTGGCATGTATTGAAGACACTGCCGTGGCTTTAGAGGACTTACCAAGCTACATCGAAGAGTTTACTGAAATAATGGATAAGTACCAGCAAAATGCTGTGTATTATGCCCATGCAGGTGCCGGAGAATTGCATTTACGACCAATCTTAAATTTAAAGAAAAAAGAGGATGTAGTGTTGTTTCGGAAAATCACTACGGAAACAGCAGCACTCGTAAAAAAATACAAAGGATCTTTTAGTGGAGAGCATGGAGATGGAATTGTGCGTGCTGAATTTATTCCACTGATGATTGGAGCACAAAACTATCAGTTGTTGCGGCGTATAAAAAAAGCATTTGATCCAAACAACGTTTTTAACAAAGGTAAAATTACAGATGCTTTTGCCATGGACGAGAGTTTACGGTATGAAGTGGATCGTAAAGAACCTATTATTGAAACCATACAAGATTTTTCTGACAATGAAGGAATTTTAAAGCTTGCAGAAAAATGCAATGGCTCTGGCGATTGTAGAAAGCCGGTAGAAGCTGGGGGCACCATGTGTCCAAGTTACAGAGCAACAAAAGACGAAAAGGACACCACAAGAGCAAGAGCGAATATGTTACGGGATGTATTAACTAACAATACGGCTTCTAATAAATTTGATTCCAAAGAGCTTAAAGAGGTATTTGATCTTTGCCTAAGTTGCAAAGCATGCGCTTCAGAGTGCCCAAGTAACGTAGATATTGCTACCATGAAAGCAGAGTTTTTATATCAATATCAAGAAACAAATGGATATTCTTTTAGAAATAGCTTGTTTGCGAACAATGTAAAGTACAATAAGCTAGGAAGTATTTCGCCGACATTAACAAATGCAATTCTAAGTACCCCCTTTGCTAAAGCAGCAATGGGCGTTGCTCAAAAAAGAAAGGTGCCAAAGTTAGCTTCAAAAACTTTGAAGAAATGGTACAAAAAGCAACCGAAATCAACAAATACAAAAGTGGTGTATTTATTTTGTGATGAATTCACCAACTTTTACGATGTGGAGATTGGTAAGGACGCCTTTCATTTATTTGAAAAATTAGGGTATAATTTACAAATAGTTGCACATGAAGAGTCTGGAAGAAGTTTTATTTCTAAGGGCTTCTTAAAAGAAGCAAAAGTGGTTTGTAATTTAAATGTTGCAATATTTAAAGATATAATCACAGAAGAAACACCATTAATTGGTGTGGAGCCCTCGGCAATATTAACTTTTAAAGATGAGTATATTCGGTTGGCAGAAGACAAGAAATCTGCAGAGAAAATCGCTCAAAATGTATTTACCTTTGAAGAGTTTATCGCCAAAGAAATAGCGAATGGGAACATTCAAAAATCTTTTTTCACCAAAGAAGCGAAAACACTTAAAATTCATGGTCATTGTCATCAAAAAGCACTGTCTGGAACGTATGCGAGTTTTCAAGCTTTAAATTTTCCAGAAAATTATTCAGTAACTATTATTAACTCTGGGTGCTGCGGCATGGCAGGATCTTTCGGATACGAAAAAGAACATTATGATATTTCCATGCAAGTTGGGGAAGACACCCTGTTCCCAAAAATAAGAAATACTCCAAAAGAAATAGAAATTGTGGCCGCGGGAACTAGCTGTAGACATCAAATTTTTGATGGCACGAAGCGCATTGCTAAACACCCAATTACCTATTTAAAAGAAGCGTTACGATCTTAAAAATGAGTAAAAAAAGAAAATATATAGCTGCTGATAACCGCTATGAACAAATGAAATATCGAAGAACTGGGAATAGTGGTCTGTTATTGCCAGAAATCTCACTTGGTTTGTGGCATAACTTTGGGAATGATGCTGATTTTAAGAATTCTAGAAACCTTTTGAAATGTGCTTTTGATCACGGAATTACACATTTTGATTTAGCAAATAATTACGGTCCTCCACCAGGATCCGCAGAGAAGAACTTCGGAAAAATACTGAAAAAAGATTTTAGTTCTTATCGTGATGAACTTATTATTTCTACGAAAGCAGGATACGGAATGTGGCCTGGCCCCTATGGAGATTTAGGCTCAAAAAAATTCTTAGTAGCAAGTTTAGACCAGAGTTTACAAAGAATGGGGTTAGCATATGTGGATGTTTTTTATCATCACAGACCCGACTATGACACCCCTTTAGAGGAAACGATGGGGACCCTAGATTTAATAGTTCGTCAGGGAAAAGCCCTGTACGTTGGCATTTCTAACTATCCACCAGAAGTAGCAGAAAAGGCTTTTAAAATATTAAAGGACTTAGGAACTCCTTGCGTAATACACCAGCCAAATTATAATTTATTTAACCGATGGGTTGAAGACGGATTGTTGGAGTTATTAGGAAAATCGAAGGTTGGTGCTATTTGTTTTTCACCTTTGGCACAGGGAATGTTGACTGATAAATACCTTACGGGCTTGCCAAAAGATTCAAGAGCTGTAAAAGACAGTCCTTTTCTAAATACGAGCGATGTTTTAGAAATGCTTCCTAAAATTAAAGGTTTGAATGCGATCGCGAAAAGTAGAAATCAGACCTTAGCGCAAATGGCAATTTCTTGGGTTTTAAAAGATAAAAGAGTCACCTCTGTTTTAATTGGTGCCAGCAAAACAGCTCAAATAGTTGACAGTGTAAAGGCCATTGAAAAAACTAGTTTTCAAGCCGAAGAGCTCCGCTTAATTGATGAAATTTGTACATCTTAAGAGGTCCAGAATTCACGCTGCTTATTCAAAACTACTTCTTGGTTCAGATAGCGTTTTGCTTCGTCTGGGGATAATACTTTTAAGAATGAAGGATGCTGCTCAATGGCAAATTCAATTTTTGTAACAATGTCTGCAATACTTTCATTTTCATAATCTATTTCTAATGGTTTCTTGATAACCATTGATTGCAATACATTTCGCTTTTTTATTTGCAGCCCTTTTTTATCAAAAGAACGTCTAAATCCATCAATTACAATGGGAACTACAATTGGTTTACACGTTTTTATAATATGGGCAGTTCCTCTTCTTATCGGTTTAAAAGGCGTTGTTGTACCTTGTGGAAAAGTAATTACCCAACCATCTTTAATTGCTTTGGTGATGTTTGAAATATCAGAGTTTTTAACCTGTCTATTCACGTTTTCACCACCACTCCTCCAAGTTCTATCAATAGATACCGAGCCTGCATAGGCAAATAACTTGGGCAACAAACCAGATTTCATGGTTTCTCCAGCCGCCACAAAATATACATTTAATTTAGGGTGCCAGATGTAGCCAATATTTTTTATGGAATCATCCCTCCCACTTAAGGCCGCATTAAATACATGAAACATCGCAGCAACGTCGGCAAAGTACGTTTGATGATTGGATATGAATAATACATTCTGTTCTGGTAAATTTCTTAAAATTTCTGATCCTTCTATTCTTAGATTGTTGAATTTCCTGTACCTACCATGTGAAATCAATCCAAAGATTCGAATCATGATCTTTTTTAAAAATAAAATATGACCAAAAGGATTTCTTTTAAGTAAGGACATTAGTTGTTGCTGTTAGATTCTTGCGTTAGCGACAAATCTACAAAACAAATTATATAAATTAAGACTTTAAAAGTTCTTTAATTTCTGAAAGCATCATTGCAGTAGCACCCCAAACAACGTAACCATTTAACTTAAAGCATGGTACATCTTTATTTTTCATGTAGGATGTTGTCATATCTATTTTAGATAATGCCGTGTCGTTTAACAAATCTGCTACCAATACTTCAATTGTATTGGCCACTTCATAGTTCGTTAGAAAAGAAGGCGTCGCCGCCATACACCCAATATAAGGGGTGGCTAAAAAATTACTTGGAGGAATATACACAGGGGTTAACTCCCGAATTACTTCAACGGATTTGGCAGTTATCCCAATTTCTTCAAAAGTTTCTCTTAAGGCAGTTTCCTGCAAAGAGGCATCTTCTTTGTTAATTTTACCTCCAGGAAAACTTATTTGTGCCGAATGGGTGCCTTTATAGCTTGCGCGCTTCGTTAAAACAAAAACAGTTTCATCAGTTGAATTTGGATAAAATAAGGCGAGTACCGCTGCTTTTTTAGGTGCACTCGCAGCTATTTTAGCGCTGTCATATTGTAACCGAAGGGCAGGCGCTAATTTAAACTGCTCCTCTATCCCCCCCAATTTTCGAGTCTTCAGCAGTGCTATTTTATCTTTAAATGCTTTAAATTTCAATCGTGCCGTAGGTTATTATTATTTATGAGCATACTTTTATACCCCTATATCCTTCTAAAGATGCAGCAATTCGGTCGATTGGCAGCTGTCATTTCTTTCGAAGCATGCATTCAACAATACTTCTTTACAACTTTTCGCCTTCTGCTATGCTGCATACATTTTATAGGGTATGGTGAAGCATCACCGTAAAAACTAATCCTTCGTTTTGAATAAAAAACCAAAACCTAATCTACTTAGAAATTTTTTTTCAAACGCCCAGAAAAATTTAAACTGTCCAAAAAACCACCCTACAATTGGCAATGTAAGTTGATAAATAGGAAAAATTAATAAAATTCTTAAAGGCCAATAAATAAATCCTGATATTGTTTCGGGGTGCAAACCTAAAAAAGAAGTAACAGGCTTTGCAACCCAAGCTGCAAAAGATCCGTTGATAGCGAACACTATAAAAATTGCGAGTACTGCCCAATTATTATCAATGTCCCAACGTTGTTTTAATTTTTCCATAAAAATTTTAAGCTTCTTTTTTTGATTTTCTCAACATGAGCCAAACCCCAATTAATACTAATGGAATACTTAATACTTGCCCAGTATTTAACGGACTAAACAACCATTCTTCGCCCCTTTTTTGTATCTGTGGTTCTTTTAAAAACTCAATTACAAAACGCATCGACCACAAAACTAGCATAAACAATCCAAAAAGAAAACCAATTTGTTGTTTTTTAGTTGTCTTCCAGTATAAATACCACATAATTAAAAACAATGCTAAATAACTAAAAGCTTCGTATAACTGTGTAGGATGCCTCGCAGTAGTTTCTCCTGCAGCTTTAAAAATTACACCAAAATTAGAACCAGTTTCTTTTCCGTAAATCTCTGAATTGAAAAAATTACCAAACCGTATAAAAAATCCGGCCAAAGCCACCATAATAGCTAGCCTATCTAAAATAAAAAGCCACGGCTTTTGTAAATGTTTTTTTGCATAAAAATACATTGCAATCGGAATACCAATGGCTGCACCATGACTTGCAAAACCAGTAAAACCAGTAAACTTCCAACCTTCAATAAATCCAAATAGAAAATTAGTACTACTTTCTTTTATGGGTAAAAAGATCTCTAGCAGATGGTGCTGGTAATAATCCCAGCTATAAAAGAATACATCTCCCAAGCGCATTCCAATCAACATAGAAAGAAATACATACATGAATAAAGGATCGATTTTCTCTAATGGAATTTGGTCTTGCGTAAATATTTTCTTCATAAAATGCAGTCCCAGTAAAAAAGCGGTAACAAACATTAAACTATACCAACGAATAACAAAAAAACCTAAATCAATTCCTATCGAAGGATTCCACTCTATTGCTAAAAAACTCATATTATACTTTATATTTAAACGAATATTATTTCTAATTTATTTATTTTGACATCAAATTGACACCAAGGATTTTTAATTTAGTCTACCACCTTTAGTGTTGCACTCATTTTCTCTGTTATGGCACTGGATCATAGCCGCTTCCTCCCCACGGATGGCACTTTGCAATTCTTTTCAAAGCCAACCAGCCTCCTGAGAAAAAACCATGCTTTTGAAGTGCTCCTATTGCATAGTGAGAACATGTAGGGCTGTATCTGCAGGTTGCAGGTGTATAGGGTGAAATTGCTAACTGGTAAAACCGCACCAATAAAATAAAAGGATATGCTATTATTTTTTTCAATTTATTGTATTGAAAAAGTAGTTCCCTCTTTTCCATCCTTTAATTGAATTCCTAATTCAATTAACTCGTCTCTAATTTGATCAGACAAGCCCCAATCTTTATTTTCTCTTGCTTCTTTTCTTAATTTAATTAATAACTCTACTACTCCATTTATTTTCCCCGAATCACTTTGTAAAACTTCATTCGTAAGCCCCAAAATATCAAAGACAAAAGTATTTAGTGTTTCCTTTAAAGTTTCTAAATCTTGGACGGTTATGCTTGCTTTTTGTTCTTTTATTAGATTGATCGCTTTTACTGCCTCAAATAAGTGGGAGATTAACACAGGTGTGTTGAAATCATCATTCATGGCAGCATAACAATGGGTTCTCCATTTTTGCACATTGAAAGAAGAAGTTGAAGCTACTGGTATCTTTTCTAAAAGACTCACCGCTTCCATTAACTTCGAATGTCCTTTTTCTGAAGCTTCTAAGGCTGTACCTGAAAAATCTAAAATACTTCTATAATTTGCTTGTAAATTAAAAAAGCGCACGACGCTTGCCGAAAATGCTTTCGGTAAAATGGTATTCTTTCCCGACAGTATTTCATTGGGTAAAATAAAGTTTCCTGTCGATTTTGCCATCTTTTGACCATTTAACAACAGCATGTTTGTATGCATCCAATAGTTCACAGGTGTTTTTCCACTGCAAGTTTTAGATTGTGCAATTTCACATTCGTGATGTGGGAATTTTAAATCCATTCCACCTCCATGAATGTCAAATTGTTCTCCCAAATATTTTGTACTCATTACAGAGCACTCCAAATGCCAGCCAGGAAAACCTTCACTCCAGGGAGAGGGCCATCGCATAATATGCTTTTCTTCTGCTCGCTTCCAAAGGGCAAAATCTTGCGGATTTTTTTTATCTGACTGTCCGTCTAATGTTCTTGTATTGTGAATTAAGTCTTCCACCTTCCTGCCAGAAAGAATGCCATAATGTTCCTTCTTATTGTATGCTAACACATCAAAATATACAGAGCCATTTACTTCATACGCAAACCCCTTTTTTAGAATGTCTTTGATCATTTCTATTTGCTCTACAATATGACCTGTTGCCGTAGGCTCTATACTCGGAGGTAAAAAATTATAATTTTTAAGGACATTGTGAAAGTCTACCGTATAGCGTTGCACAACCTCCATGGGTTCTATTTTTTCAATACGTGCTTTTTTAGCAATTCTGTCTTCCCCCTCATCAGCGTCATTTTCTAAATGACCTGCATCCGTAATATTCCGCACATAGCGCACTTTATAGCCCAAGTGCAATAGATATCTATATACAATATCAAAAAACATAAAAGTGCGCACATTGCCTAAATGTGCATTGCTATAAACGGTAGGTCCACAAACATACATGCCTACGTATCCTACTGTTATGGGTTTAAAGTCCTCTTTCTTTTTAGAGAGAGAATTGTATACTTTTAATTGATTTTCTTTGTACCGTTCCATTAAAAAAGTGCCTAATTACAGGGCATAAAGATAGGCACTTTATTGAGAATAGAGAAATGGAATTTATGAGAAGTTTTATAAAAAAAGAAAACAGATTCCACCAATTCATATGCTTGTTATTTTCATAATTAGATTCTTGGTTTTTACAACCTTACAGCCTGTTAGCAAGCATTCTAAATGAAGTAAAAGCGGTCACTTTTTATTTAAAATGGGACTCTGTGTTTCTATAAAAGTGTGATTCCGTTTTTAGGCACTGAATTTTTAATTAATTATCTTTAAATTTACATATTAATTTTCACCATGGATAAAAAACCATCTGCATTGCACGAGAGAGCAGGCGTTTCACAGCAAGAAACGACGAGTGCTGCCGCTGCAGAAAAAATAAAACTGAGTCGTGTAAAACAAAATTCAGTCACTGATTTTGTAACCGGTATATTAGCTGGAAATATTACCTTATTAAGCAAGGCAATTACCTTGGTAGAAAGCACAAACACAAAGCACCAGCAAAAAGCAAATGAAATTTTAGACCTTTGTTTGCCCTACGCTAGCAATTCTGTACGCATCGGGATTACGGGGGTTCCTGGCGTTGGAAAAAGCACTTTTATTGAAACTTTTGGAAAATATTTAACAGCCAAAGGAAAAAAAATAGCGGTGTTGGCTGTAGATCCTAGTAGCTCCGTAAATAAAGGCTCTATTCTTGGTGATAAAACAAGAATGGAAAGGTTGGTAACAGACACGAATGCATTTATCAGGCCCTCTCCATCTGGCAGTTCTTTAGGAGGTGTAGCACAAAAAACAAGAGAAAGTATCATTCTATGTGAAGCGGCAGGTTTTGATACTGTTATCATCGAAACTGTGGGCGTTGGACAATCAGAAACGGCAGTGCACTCGATGGTTGATTTTTTTTTATTGCTAAAATTATCGGGTGCTGGTGACGAATTGCAGGGAATAAAACGCGGAATCATAGAAATGGCGGATGCCATTGTAATCAATAAGGCAGACGGAGAAAACATACAAAACGCAAAAATAGCAAAGGTAGCTTTCAACCGAGCCCTGCATTTGTACCCATTAAAAGAGAGTAAATGGCAACCAAAAGTACTTACTGCCAGTGCACTTCACAATTCTGGAATACAAAAAATTGATAGGATGATTTCAGAGTATTTAGTTTTAACGAAAGCTAACTTGTATTTTGAAGGCAAAAGGAATGCACAAAATAAATTTTGGCTCTTGGCAACAATTGACCAGCAATTAAAAGATAATTTTTATAAAAAAAATAAAATTAAAAAGGCATTGCAAGAAGAAATTGATAATTTAGAGTCGGGTAAAACGACTCCTTTTAATGCTGCCAAAAGACTGTTGAAAATGTAAATACCGTTATTTTGTTCTTCTTCTCTTTTAAAATTTAGTAAAACAAGTAATTATGTGTAGTATTGTAACCACAAACAAACAAAATTTTGAGTGATTCCGTAAGCAAACCTTCTTGGCAAGAGCGCCTTCATGAAATTATCTATGAAGCCGACACTAAAAAAGGTAAAATATTTGATGTTGTTTTACTTGTAGCTATTCTAGCCAGTGTAATGCTCGTGATGCTGGAAAGTATCGATAGCTTTGATTTAAAATACCATGCTGCATTAAATATTGGTGAATGGATAATCACCATTCTATTTACAATAGAATACACACTGCGCATCGTCTCTATAAAGAAGCCTTTTAAATATATTTTTAGTTTTTACGGGGTTATCGATTTCCTATCTACAATTCCAATGTACCTGTCCTTAATTTTCATAGGTTCCCAAGGCTTGGTGGCGTTAAGAGCACTGCGACTGTTGCGCGTTTTTAGGATTCTAAAATTAGCAAGATATATTGGTGCCTCAAACAAACTACTCTTTGCCTTGCGATCAAGCAGTGCTAAAATTGCTGTCTTTCTACTTTTTGTTTTAATTATTTGCATCATTTTAGGAACAGTAATGTATATGATTGAAGGCGCAGAAAATGGTTTTACAAACATCCCAAAAAGTATTTATTGGGCAATTGTGACCCTTACCACTGTGGGGTTTGGCGACATTGCACCACAGACACCTTTGGGCCAACTAATTGCAAGTGCAATCATGATTTTAGGCTATTCAATCATCGCAATTCCTACGGGTATTGTGAGTGCCGAAATGACAAAAAAAGACACCAATATTGATACAAATACACAGTCTTGTCCAATGTGTTTAAAAGAAAAACATGTAGAAAAGGCTATTTTTTGCTATCATTGTGGAAGTACACTAAACTAAATGGATATTCTTAAAAACACTTTAATTACCATCGTTGGTCCCACAGCTATTGGAAAAACAGCTTTGAGTATTCAGCTTGCAAAAGCATTTAACGCAAGTATTATTTCGTGCGACTCCAGACAATTTTTTAAGGAAATGACCATCGGAACAGCCGTTCCTAATGCAGAAGAACTGTCGGCAGCTCAGCACTATTTTATACAAAATAGAAGTGTTTTTGAAGCCTATAATGTTGGCGAGTTTGAGAGAGATGCTTTGAAAAAGCTAGCAATCCTTTTTAAAGAAAACTCCGTTCAAATAATGGTTGGTGGTAGTGGTTTGTATGTAGACGCCGTTCTAAAAGGTTTGGATGATTTTCCTGAAGTTGATGCTAAAATACGCGAAGAGTTGACGCTGCGGTTAAAGAAAGAAGGAATTAAACCACTTCAGCAACAATTAAAAGAACTAGACATCGAAACCTACCAGACAATCGCTTTAGAGAACCCACATCGCGTAATGCGCGCTTTAGAAATTTGTATTGGCACAGGAATCCCCTATGCGGTCTTTAAAAACAAGCCTAAAAAACCTAGAAATTTTCAAACGATAAACATCGGGTTAAATGCCGATAGAGATATTATCTATCAAAGAATTAATCAACGCGTAGATGAGATGATGGAAAAGGGTTTGTTAGAAGAAGCCAAAGGACTGTTTCCAAATAAGGAACTAAATGCATTGCAAACGGTAGGATATAGAGAACTCTTTTCTTTTTTTGAGGGAAACAGCACAAAAGAATTTGCCATTTCTGAAATTAAAAAAAATAGCAGACGTTTTGCAAAAAGACAGCTCACTTGGTTTAAAAGAGATTCGGCTACACTTTGGTTTGATTATTTAACAGCGCCTTCTCAAATTATTTCTAAAATTTCCGAAAAAATTAACGCATTTAAAAACTAACAAATTTTTCTAATTCACTCCCTTTTTATATCCTTACCATTCTAAAATAAAAACCATGAAACTAAAAATAGTAGCAGCACTCCTAATCTTTGCATCTTCATTCTCAAAAGCCCAAAATAAAGTGGGCACTATCGATAGTGAATACATCGTTAGTTTAATGCCTGAATCAAAAATTGCGATACAAAGCACACAAGAATATAAACTAAAATTAGATTCGTCATTTACTGTGAAAGTAGCTGATTTTAGAATTCGCGTTGAAAAGTATTCAAAACGAGAAAAAGAGATGGGTGTTTTAGAGAAAAAAACGATTCAGAAGGAATTGACAAACCTAGAGCAGGATCTTAATAAATATCAAAAAAATGCAAGCATGTTACTGGGATTAAAAAGAGATGAATTAATGCGTCCTTCCTATATAAAGTTAAGCGATATGATTGCGATCGTTTCTAAAGAAAATGGCTACACACAAGTGCTAATAACAACGGGAAATCAATTTGCTTACTTGGATGCCAATTTTGATATTACGGAACTCGTAATTGAGAAATTAGGAATTGTAATTCCAAAACCTACCAAATAAACTACGTTAAAGTCAAAAGAAACCCTTCTATTTTTACAATAGAAGGGTTTCTTATAATTATACCAGTTTAAATTACTCGTACGCTTTCATCTCTTCGTCATAAAATACGCCAGCTTTGTCCATTAAATCGGCCAATTCTGAAGCAATATCTTCTTCGTTTTCACCTGTTAAATCTTCAAACCATTCAATTTCATCGTCTTTTAGATTGATCATAAAACGAGGAAATTCTGTATGCAATACAAAAATATCTTCTGTAGAAGCACTGTTATCAGCTAATAAAAATTTTGGTAAGTTCATTTTAAGTATCTTATTTGTATCTGTGCTTATTTTCGATAACTTGGAAAAAGCATTGTTAATTATGTGTGTACTGTTTTAATCTTATTTTAGTGACTTTTACTGATGCATCAGCTTTGTTTTTCCTTAATAAGTTTTAAAGTTAAGGTATTAAATCTAATAAATAATAAAATAGCTGCCGTTGACAAGCCCGCTAACAAACCAAGCCAAATACCAAAACTACCATACATTTCCTCTTTTCCATAATAATAGGAAACAGGAAAGCCAACAACCCAATAGGAGATAAATGTTAATATGGTGGGCACTTTTACATCTTGCAATCCGCGTAAAGCGCCTAAAAACACTATTTGAATACTGTCTGAAATTTGAAAAAATGCTGCAGCTAGCAGAAGTTTTGCAGCAATAGAAATCACTTCCATATTGTCTGCATAGTTTACTGTGTCTTTTAAATCTACATACATGTTCGGCAGGCTTTTATGAAAAACAAAGAACAATAAAGCAAAAAAAGTAGCCAGTAAAATACCTAGTAGAAATATTGAAAAGGCAATTCTTCGCAGCTCTTTATAATTTTGCAATCCTTTTTGATTTCCAACTCTAATTGTAGCCGCCACGCTTAACCCCATCGCTACCATAAAGGTCATAGAAGAAAGGTTTAACGCAATTTGATTTGCTGCTTGTGGATTTTTACCCAACAAACCACTCAACCATATAGCAGCCGTGAATATGGCGACCTCAAAAAACATTTGCATGGCTGTTAAAGAACCTAGGTTTATAATTTTCCTCATTTTCGGAAGGTCTAGAATAAAGAATTTAATGTTTTTCACAACCTGTGCTGATCGTTCTTTATACCGCAGTAATAACCACAAATAAATAACCATGATAATTCTAGATACTAAAGTACCATATGCGGCACCTACAATACCAAACTCAGGAAAACCAAACTTTCCAAAAATTAGTATATAATTTAAAATCACGTTTATAATATTTGCTAATAAAGTAGCATACATTGGATATTTAGTCATAGACATCCCGTCGCTGCATTGCTTTATCGCTTCAAAAATAACCAAGGGAATTAAGGAAAATGCTACTAATTTTAAATACGGAATTGCCAAAACAACAACTTCGGTAGGCTGTTTCATAAAATACATAAGCGGATGAGAAAAATAAACGCCAATGAACAATATGATCCCTAAGCTACTGCACAAAAACAGACCGCTTTTATAGGTAGCTCTTGCCTGTGCTAAATTTTCGGATGCATCTGCTTCTGCAATTAAGGAAGTGATCGCGGTTGAAAAGCCAATACCAATGGACATGGCGATGAACATAAAACTATTCCCCAAAGAAACAGCTGCCAATTCTGCCGTTCCTAATTGACCGACCATAATATTATCAACAAAACTCACAAATGTATGTCCTAACATTCCCAACATAACGGGTGCTGCTAGTTTCCAATTGTATTTAAATTCTGATGTATACCGCGTAATATTCAATTTAAAATCCTTTTTTTTTGTTTGCGAAGGTAGGTAATAAAGTGATAATTATATGTTTGAAGTTCTCCCTTTTTCATTTAACTTTATGAATAAAAATAATTACTTTTGAGAAATAAAAAAAACAATAGACCATGGCAAATATAACTTTAAAAGGAAATGCAATACATACAATAGGTTCTTTACCAGAAATAGGCACAAAGGCAGCTAATTTCACGCTAAAAACGGTAAGTCTTGAGACAAAATCTCTGACTGACTTTTTAGGGAAAAAGATAATTTTAAATATTTTTCCTTCAATAGATACAGGAACATGTGCTGCATCTGTAAGAGAATTTAATAAGCGTGCTGCACAATTAGAGAATACCGTTGTTTTATGCGTCTCTAAGGACTTACCTTTTGCGCAAGCCCGTTTTTGTGGTGCAGAGGGAATCGCAAACGTTGAAATGCTTTCTGACTTTACGACTGGAAATTTTGGAAAAACATATGAGTTAGATATTACAGATGGACCCCTCGCCTATTTGCATTCAAGAGCCGTAATAATTATAGATGAAAAGGGAACAATCGCATATGCCGAGCAAGTTTCTGAAATTGCTGATGAACCAAACTATGAAGCAGCATTAAAAGTGATCTAGTGGTATGAAAAACGTAGAGGATAGTTTTGTAAGAGGAAGAATACGCAGTTTAAAGTTTGCTTTTAAAGGTGCTTGGCTACTTTTAACTACAGAGGACAGTATTAAGGCACAAGTTATTATGGCAATTGTGATTACTATTTTAGGTTGTTTTTTTAACATCTCTAATATAGAATGGATGCTCCAATTTATAGTTATAGGAATGGTTTTAGTGGCGGAATCATTAAATACCGCTGTGGAAAAAATTGCAGATTTTGTGCATCCTGATTATCATGAGAAAATAGGTTTTATAAAAGACATCGCCGCTGGAGCTCCAACATTTGCTGGAATCACCTCTTTAATTGTTGCTGGATTCATCTATTTTCCAAAAATCAATTTACTATTTTAGCCACTAATTAGGATACTTAACACAATACATAGCAATGGCTAAAAGAGAGACAAGCAAAAAAACAATAGCTGAAACAACAGAGAAAAAACCAAGTGTTTTTGCTTTTTTTAAATCAAAACAAGCACAGACAATTTTCGGGGTCTTTTTAATGTCGTTTTCTGTTTTCCTATGCATTGCTTTTCTTTCGTTCTTTTTTAAAGGCCAAGAAGACCAAAGTACAATACATCACCTTACAAATAGAGCTGTAAAAAGTAATAACCTGTTGGGTAAATTTGGCGCTAACTTAAGTCACTTTTTCATTTATAGAGGGTTTGGAATTGCGGGATTTATACTTGCGGTTCAACTTTTTTTAAGTGGATTGTATATTTTATTCAAAAAAAAGTTATCAAAAATTATTATTTCTTGGAACTACGGTTTAATTGCGATGGTTTTAGTTTCGGTAACCCTTGGGTTTTTGCCTAAAAAATATGCCCTTCTTTCTGGCGTTATCGGATTTGAAATAAATGACTATTTAATTGATTTTATTGGAAAAACAGGACTCACAATAGTGCTTGTTTTCTTCTTTTTAGCTTATATCATAGTGCGTTATAAAGTTACTTTTGATTTGTTAATTAATTCGATAAAAGAGAAAAGAGCCGCTGCAGAAAAGAAAAACACCGAATCAATAGCTCAAAACTCTGCGTTAAATACAAACGAAGAAGTTTCAGAATCCATTGCTTTGTCTTCTGATAAAAAAGGGAAATCTGAATTTGAGAAATCTGTAATCGATTTAAAACCTACGATCTCTAAGCACTCTGATGTCAGTACAAGTAACAAAGAGATCCCGCTTGTCGTTGAAGAAAAAAACACGAAGGACAGCGCTAAAGAAACAATTATTGAAGAGGAAAAGAAAGTAGAAATTAATATTGAAGAGATTGCGGAAGAAAAAAGTGTTGTTGAAAACCTATCCGATAAATTAGTAAAAGACTTTGGCGAATTTGATCCTACTTTAGAGTTGGCGAATTTTAAATTTCCCACGTTTAATTTATTAAAGCAATACAATGAGACTATTTCTATAGATCCAGAAGAGTTAGAAGCCAACAAAGACAAAATTGTTGAAACTTTAAAAAATTATAAAATTGGTATCGCTGAAATCAAAGCCACTGTTGGACCTACAATTACCTTATATGAAATAGTCCCAGAAGCAGGAATTAGAATTTCTAAAATTAAAAATTTAGAAGATGATATTGCACTGTCCTTATCAGCATTAGGCATTCGAATTATTGCGCCGATCCCAGGAAAGGGAACCATTGGTATTGAAGTGCCTAATAAAAAATCTACAGTGGTTTCTATGCATTCTGTTATTTCTTCAAAGAAATTTCAAGAATCCTCAATGGAACTTCCAATTGCGTTAGGAAAAACAATTTCTAATGAAACCTTTGTAGTAGACTTGGCAAAAATGCCACATTTATTAATGGCAGGTGCTACAGGTCAGGGTAAGTCTGTTGGTTTGAATGCTGTTTTAACCTCACTGCTCTATAAAAAACATCCGGCCGAAGTGAAGTTCGTTTTGGTAGATCCTAAAAAGGTAGAACTGACTCTTTTTAATAAAATTGAACGCCACTACCTAGCAAAATTACCAGACGTAGAAGAGGCCATTATTACAGATACCACTAAAGTTGTGCATACTTTAAATTCCCTATGTATAGAGATGGACAATCGCTATGATTTGTTAAAAACAGCGATGGTTCGAAACATAAAGGAATACAATACAAAATTTAAAGCACGAAAATTAAATCCCAATGATGGGCACCAGTTTTTACCGTATATCATACTTGTAATTGATGAATTTGCAGATTTAATTATGACTGCTGGTAAAGAAGTAGAAACTCCCATTGCTCGTTTAGCACAGCTTGCTAGAGCTATTGGTATTCACTTAATTGTAGCAACTCAGAGGCCTTCGGTAAACGTAATTACAGGTATTATTAAGGCAAATTTCCCAGCTAGAATCGCATTCCGAGTAACCTCAAAAATAGATTCTAGAACCATCTTAGATGCCGGTGGCGCCGATCAATTAATAGGTAGAGGCGATTTATTATATACGGCAGGTAACGAAATAAACAGGATTCAATGTGCATTTGTTGATACGCCTGAAGTGGAAAAAATAACGGACTTTATTGGTTCTCAAAAAGCATATGCAGAGGCCTATCTATTGCCTGAATATGTAGACGATGAAAGTGGAACCAGTATGGACATCGATATTGAAGATCGCGATAAATTATTTAGAGAAGCCGCAGAAATTATAGTGACAGCGCAACAGGGATCTGCCTCTCTTTTGCAGCGAAAATTAAAGTTAGGGTACAACAGGGCGGGTCGTTTAATTGATCAGTTAGAAGCTGCAGGTATTGTAGGCGGTTTTGAAGGCAGTAAAGCCAGACAGGTTTTAGTGCAAGACTTTGTTGCTTTAGACCAGTTATTGGAAAATGAAAAAGACAAGTAAACACTTGTTCACAAAAGTAAAACAGTCGTATATTATGAAAAAAATAATAAGCTTATTTTTAAGTCTTTCTTTAACATCAATTGTAGTTTCCCAGAATGACAATAGCGCGCATTCCTTATTGGATGCCGTATCCGAGAAAATGGGTGCTTATAAAAATATGTTTATCGGTTTTAGTCAAACATTAAGTAATGAAGAGGCAGGAATAAAAGAAGATGATGAACTTCCAATAAAAGGTACGATTCATTTACAAAATCAAAAATATCGCTTAAATTATTTAGGAAACCAGTTCTTATTTGACGGAAATAAATTATTTGTGATTAATCATGATGAAAAGGAAATTTCTATCTCTGACAATGATTTGAGCGGGGATGACGGATTTATTTATCCTTCTAAATTATTAACTTTTTACAAGGAAGGATATACTTTAAAAATGGGTGCAATCGAAAAAACCCAAGGAAGAAAAATTCAATTTGTAACACTAAATCCAATAGATAGTACCTCCGAAATCGTGAAAGTAGAACTTGGAATAGACCTCGATAGTTATCACATTTTTAAGCTAATTCAAACAGGTGCCAACACTTCAAAAACAACCTTTACAATTACTCAATTTAAAAAGAACAGGGATTTAACTGAAGATTTCTTCACTTTTGACGAAGCTGGATTTGTAAATAAAAACTACATTATTGACTAAGCGTGTCAATTAACAATAAATTAGTAGCATACGTATATTTAAGAAACTATTTTTGCAACCATGAAAATTTTAGATAAATATATCTTAAAAACGTTTCTAGCTCCATTCTTGGCTACCTTTTTAATTGTCTTATTTGTTTTGGTAATGCAATTACTTTGGCAGACTTTTGAAAATATAGCAGGCAAAGGAATTAGCTTTTCCTTTATTCTAAAGTTTTTATATTATACCTCTCTCAGTATTGTGCCTCAGGCATTGCCTATTGCGGTGTTACTCTCCTCAATAATGGCTTTGGGAAGTCTTGGGGAAAACTATGAGTTTGCTGCTGCAAAGTCAGCCGGAATCTCGCTGCAACGGTTGGTACGTCCTCTTGTTTTTTTAACGCTGCTCTTAAGCGGAATTAATTTTTTATTTTTAAATAATATCTTTCCGTATGCGATTTTAAAGCAACAGAATTTATATTACAATATCAAAAAGAAAAAGCCAGCTCTGGCCCTAATTCCAGGAAGTTTCAATAGTGAAATACCCAAATATCAAATTAAGTTTGATGAAAAATATGGAGAAGAAAAGAATCTATTAAAAAACGTTTTAATTTATGATTTGAGCTCTAGAAAAGGAAATCAAAAGATAATTACTGCAAACCGCGGGAAAATTATCTCCGAAGAAGGTAGTCGGTATATGACATTCATCCTCTATGATGGCTATTACTACGTGGATTATACGAAAACAACACGTTCTTTTTCAAAGAAAAAAAGCATGCCTGCATCACAAGCAACATTTAAAGAATATGAATTTAATATTGATATTTCAGATCTTGTTGGTGACGGAGCATTGGACGAAGAGCGGTTCACAAACAGTTACAAGATGCTTAAATTGGAGCAATTAAACGATACAATTCCAATTTTAAAAACTGCATACATCGATTTAATGGCGTCCCGAGCTAAAAGTATTTCGTCTATCACCAACTCCAAAGAATTGCATCCGTATCCAGATTCGCTGCGCATCGCCGACCTTGACGCAACCAGTATTCTTTCCAATTTTGATTTAAAAGACAAAATAGGAATTCTAAACGGTGCCAAAACAAAAATGAATAGTGCGCTCACCAGTGTTAAAAATAATTTGAAAAGTATCAAGTGGAAGCGCAAAACGCTAAACTTTTTTGATTCTGAATATTATGGAAGAATTGCCTTATCTTTTTCCTGTCTCATATTGTTTTTTATTGGTGCTCCATTAGGATCTATTATCAGGAAAGGTGGTTTTGGGCTGCCAATGATATTAGCAATTGCTATTTATGTTACCTATTTTTTCGGAAATACAATGGGGAAAAATTTAGCTGAAGAAAGCTCTATATCTGCACTGCTAGGTTCCTGGATTTCTGCGATGGTCATGATCCCATTTGGAATTTTCTTAACCCGAAGAGCTACAAAAGATAAGGGATTGTTCAATATTGATACAATTATACTTCCTATTAAAAATTTATTTATAAAATTTAAGTCTAAAAATGACCACTAAAAATATGACCGCTTTATCTACTAATAATAAAACACAACTTAATGATATTGCAGCAGCAATTGAAGATGTAAGAAATGGAAAAATAATCATTGTTGTGGATGATGAAAACAGGGAAAATGAAGGTGACTTTCTTGCGGCTGCCGAAAAGGCAACTCCAGAAATGATCAATTTTATGGCAACTCACGGCCGTGGATTAATTTGTGCGCCATTGACAGAGGGGCGCTGTGCGGAACTGGAATTAAATATGATGGTAAACAATAATACCGACCCAATGGAGACGGGATTTACAGTGTCTGTTGACCTGCGTGGTAAAGGAGTTACTACAGGTATCTCAGCTTCAGACAGAGCCCTCACCATTAAGGCACTAATTGATAAAACAACGAAACCATTTGATTTGGCGCGTCCTGGACATATCTTTCCATTGAGAGCTAAAGAAGGAGGCGTATTAAGAAGAACTGGACACACAGAGGCCGCCATAGATTTTGCACGTTTAGCAGGATTAGACCCTGCAGGTGTTATTGTGGAAATCATGAATGAAGACGGAAGTATGGCGCGTTTACCAGAACTTTTAATTGTTGCTAAAAAATTCGATATCAAGATTGTTTCTATTGAAGACTTAGTAGCCTACAGAATGGAACATGATTCCTTAATAGAAAAGAAAGAAGATTATAATATTATCACACGTTTTGGTGAGTTTAGGTTGCGTGCCTATGAGCAGACAAATAATCATCAGATTCATATTGCATTAACGAAGGGTTCTTGGTCTAAAGAAGAGGAAATTCTAACTCGGGTAAATTCTACCTTAGTAAACAACGATATTTTAGGAACCCTAACGAACAATGCCGATAAAAAACTAGAACAGATGTTTCAGGTAATTACAGCAGAAGGAAAAGGTGCAATTCTTTTTGTAAACCAGCAGAGTCAATCTCAAAACCTATTAAAAAGATTAAAGTTACTCAAAGAAAGTCAGGTAAATGGTCAGATAAAAGCACCAGAAATTAAACTTGACAATAGAGACTTTGGAATAGGAGCTCAGATATTACACGATCTAAACATTAGTAAATTAAAATTAGTTACAAATTCTCAACAAACCAAAAGAGTCGGTATGATTGGTTATGGTTTAGAAATTGTAGCTTATGTAAAATATTAATTATTTCATATGTTTTGTAATTATTATATGATACTAGAGCTATAAAATACTGCCACTAGCAATCTCTACTGCTTCTTTATTTTTTTGAAAGAGCCTTGCGGTATCTTTTCCTTTAAGTGATATTTCGTCCCCTTCAACGGAAATCCAACTTCCTTCTCGCAAACCTAAAACAGGAGTTTCATTAAAAACATGAAACTCTTTTATTCTGGTTTCCCTTGTTTCTCCCATATGTTTAGACCCCTGTAATGGATCTAAGTAATGTGCATTAATATTGAAAGGAATAGTCCCTAAAGCATCAAAACTTGGGGGATATATAATTGGCATATCATTCGTATTCTTAATATTCAAACCACAGATATTACTTCCAGCACTTGTTCCTAGATACGGAATGCCATTTTCTATCACATTTTTCAAATCTTCCAAAAGTTCCTGCTGATATAGCTGATTGAGCAATTCAAAAGTATTTCCTCCGCCTATAAAAATGGCTTCCCCATTTAAAAGGGCTTCTTTCCTATTTTTAGCTGTATGTATTCCAATTACCTTTTTATTTATTTTTGCAAATGCAATGCTCGCTAACTCGGTATAGCGATCATAAGAAATCCCACCAGGTCTTGCAAACGGTATAAAAGTAACGGTCTCTACCTCCTTAAAATGAGCCTCTAACGTGGGATTCAAATATTCTAAATACCCACTTCCATGGATTGTTGATGTGCTTGCGAGGATCATTTTCTTCATCTCCCAAAAATACTAAAATTGTATTACAAAAAGGAATTTAACAGAAATTTACGATACGATTAATTGTTTTTAAAGTTTTATTTTCTTTTTCTTTGTGTGGATGAAGAAATCATTGCCCCTTATTTTATTTTTTTTCACGGTGCTGTTGTATTCTCAAGAACAAAGAGCATTGTTTGGAACCGTTATGGATTCTTTAAAAGTAATCCCTAACGTACACATCGTAAATTTAAATTCAAAACAGGGAACTATCTCATCAGATGACGGCTCTTTTAAAATATTTGCGAAGGTTGGAGATACCTTAGCCCTTAGTTCAATTCAGTATCAGAAAAGAAAATACAACGTACGCAATAATAGTTTTAGCTTTCAAGGTTTAGATCTGTATTTAATTTCCAAAGTATATGTTTTAAAGGAAATTGAAGTCAAACGTCACGATCTTTCAGGAAGTTTAGGCATTGATATAAGCACCGTTCCCATACCCATTTTGCCCACCATGAATGCAGAAGCTTTAGCGCTGCCAAATGCTGGAAGAAAAAAAATGAAACTGAGAGATCGTGAGATCTACACTGCAATCAGTAGCCAATCTATTATTTCCGTTGATTATTTGCTGAATGTATTGTCAGGAAGGTTGAAAAAATTAAGAAAGAAAAAGAAACTACTGGATGAAGGAGATGATGTGGATGGTATGTTTGAAACATTTAAGTATGCTTTAGATCAATACTTTAATATAAAAAAAGAAGTACAATTTACCTTTTTAAATTTCTGCAGGAAAGATCCTCTTTTTAATAAAAAGTTGATGAATGACGAGCTTGCGCTGATCGCATTCTTACAAATAAAGTCTAAAGAGTTTAATGCTTTAAATACCGCGAATAAATAAAAAATTACCCTTAAGTTTGTAAAGCAGTTGCTGCATATAATAATAAGACTGTTCGCACCTTCGCAATCGTATATAAAGTGATATGAAATTAAAAAAACTATATTTCCTCTTCATAATAATTCCGTTACTTGCCTTTACCACACATAAATATTATTTGAGTTTAACACAAATAAAATTTAAAGAGGAATCAAAAGCAGTGCAGATTATTATCAATGTTTTCATGGATGATATTGAAATTGCCTTAAATAAGGACTATGATATTGATTTACAGCTTGCAACTAAAAAAGAATTGAAAAATAATGATGTTTATTTTAAACGCTATTTAAAAAAGAAGCTTCAATTTAAAATTAATACCTCCAAAAAAGAGTTTACTTATATCGGTAAGGAATATGATGGAGACTTGGTTTATTTTTACTTAGAAATTGAAGATATTACCGAGGTTAATTCCATAGAAATCACAAATAAAATATTGTTAACTCATTTCCCAAAACAAGAAAATCTAATAAAAACAGAGGTTCATAATAAGAATAAAAGCGTTTTACTTTCTAAAGACGATTATAGAGAAAAATTAACATATCAATAGTAATCAATAAAAACCCTATGATGATAAAAACAAGAAGATTAGTGCTCGGTATCCTATTTTTAACGGGAGCTACTTTTGGACAAAATACCACCACAAAACAAGGACACACGAATCAGAATAAATTCAAACAGTTAAAAGAATTATTACCTACTCCCAACCTACAAAGAACGGCATCTGGTGCTCCCGGAATAAAATATACGCAGCAAAAGGTAGATTATACCATGGACATTATTTTAGATGATGAAAATACGCGCATTTATGGCAATGAAACGATTACCTACCACAACAATTCAGATGATACATTGGCATATCTATGGGTACAATTAGATCAAAATATGAGGGCTGCAGATTCTAAATCTCCCGATATTCAGCCAAGCAGTATCCCTAAGAATACTTCTAAAAAAAGATTTAATAAAACATATATGACGGCTCCTTTCGATGGTGGTTTTAAAATCGAAAGTGTGCTCAATATAGACGATACTGCAATCTCTTATACGATAAACCAAACAATGATGCGTGTGAACTTAGCAGAACCGCTAGCCTCTGGAGCCAAGTTTGAATTTAAAATAAAATGGTGGTACAATATTAACAACCATAGAACAGATGGCGGTAGGTCTGGGTATGAACACTTTTCTAAAGATGGAAATAACAATTATGTGATTGCACAGTTTTATCCCCGCTTGTGTGTCTATGACAACGTAGAAGGTTGGCAAAATGATCAATTTTGGGGCAGAAGTGAATTTGCTTTAGAGTTTGGAGATTTTACGGTACAGATTACAACACCCGAGGACCACATGCTAGGAGCTACAGGAGTTTTACTAAATGAAACGGAGGTCTTCACAAAAAAAGAATTGAAAAGATTAAAAGTTGCGAAAAAAACCTTTGACAATCCAGTACTCATAAGAACACAAGAAGAAGCAGAAGAAATTGAAAAAAAGAAGGCAACGAAAACAAAAACATGGAAGTTTTATGCTGAAAATGTTCGGGATTATGCCTTTGCAACTTCTCGAAAGTTTATTTGGGATGCCATGGCAGTAGCGATAAATGGAAAGACAGTAATGGCGTATTCTTTGTACTCAAAAGAAGCAAACCCGTTATACGGAGATCATTCTACACGAGCGGTCGCACAAACATTAAAGACCTACTCAAAATATACCTTCGACTATCCATATCACAAGGCGATTTCTGTCGATGGACAGATGGGAATGGAATATCCACAGATTTGTTTCAATCCTGGAAGACCAGATGCAGACGGCAGCTATTCGGACAGAGTAAAATATAGAATGATAAAAGTAACCATCCATGAGGTTGGACATAATTTTTTTCCAATGATTGTAAATTCAGATGAGAGACAATGGACTTGGATGGATGAAGGTTTAAATTCCTATGTAGAGATGCTTGCTGAATTAGCGTATGATAAAGATTTTCCTGTAACAAGAGGATACCCTAAAAACATTGTAGGGTACATGGCTGGCGATCAGTCAAAAATTGCACCGATCATGTCAAAAGGAGATCATGTATATGAGTTTGGTAACAATGCCTATGGAAAGCCCGCAACTGCATTATGGATTTTAAGAGAAACCATTATGGGAAAAGAGTTGTTTGACCACGCATTTAGAACGTATTCCCAAAGATGGATGTTCAAGCACCCTACTCCTGCAGATTTCTTTAGAACCATGGAAGATGCTTCAGGTATTGATTTAGATTGGTTTTGGAGAGGATGGTTTTATTCTACAGAAGTAACCGATATCGGGATAGAAAGTGTCCGCAAATTTTATGCAACAGAGGATGCTGAAAAAAAGACCATCGTTTTTATTGAGGACACCACTGAAGGTTTGAATATTACCAAGCCAGACACGGCAGAATCAAAATATTTTTATGAAATTACCTTTAACAAACCGGGAGGCTTGGTAATGCCTATTATTGCAGAATATACCTATGCAGATGGTTCGAAAGAAAAAAAGACCTATCCTGCACAAATTTGGAGATACAACGACAAACAGGTTACAAAAGCAGTACACTCCGAGAAACAAATAACAAAAATTGTACTCGATCCAGATCTTGAAACTGCTGATGTTGATCTTTCGAACAACAGCTTTCCAAAAGACAAAAAAGACGCCTTTAGTCGCTTTAAAACAAAAATGAAAAACTAAGTACCTTTATAGGATATTCTAAAAAGCGATGTGAATTAGTTTTCAGATCGCTTTTTTTTATAAAGATTTGTTAAAATATTAACGATATTTAACAAAACTGCTCATATATGCGTAGTTTGCGTACAACTAAAAAAAACCTAAATGAAAAAAATTTCTTTATTCGCCTTCTTACTCTTTTTTATAACCGCTACAAGTTCAGCGCAAGAAGCAAGTAAGACAAAAAAGACAGTGCAACAAGGACATACAGATCAAAACAAATTCAGACAAATGAAAGATGTTTTGGCAACACCAAATGACCAACATGCCGCTTCTGGTGCACCAGGACACCAATATACACAGCAGAAAGTAGATTATAAAATGGACATTCGTTTAGACGAAAGTGCTAATAAAATTTATGGCGATGAAGAAATTACGTATTATAATAATTCCAAGGATTATTTAACCTATTTATGGGTGCAGTTAGACCAAAATATGAGGGCAGATGACTCTAAAACTCCCTTGACAAAATCTAAAAGTATAAGCAATGCGAGGCCATTTGTAACCACCGGAGATTTTAAGACCTCTTATATGAATGAAAAGAAAGGGTTTGGTTACAACATTACAAAAGTAGCTAGCAATGGAACCGCACTTTCACATACGATTAACAGCACTATGATGCGTATAAACTTACCAAGGGCATTGGCTCCTGGTAAATCCTTTGAATTTAGTATTCAATGGAATTATCTAATCAATGATATTAATAAAGATGGCGGTCGTTCTGGGTTAGAGACTTTTCCTGACGGAAATAACAACTATACCATTGCACAATTCTTTCCAAGATTAGCCGTATATAATAATGTCGAAGGATGGCAAAACATGCAATTTTGGGGTCGCAGTGAATTCGCATTAGAATTTGGTGACTATGAAGTAGCTATAACCGTTCCTGCTGACCATATTATGGAAGCAACAGGAACGCTTCAGAATGAAAAAGAAGTACTTACAAAAACACAACGCAAAAGGTATGAAAAAGCAAGAAATACTTTTGACAATCCAGTCCTAATTGTAACCCAAGAAGAAGCAGAGATTGCAGAAAAAGGGAAATCAACGGGAACAAAAACCTGGAAATTTAAGGCAGATAGAGTGCGTGATTTTGCATTTGCCACTTCAAGAAAATATATTTGGGACGCGATGGCAGTAAATGTCAATGGTAAAACCGTGATGGCTACTTCCATGTATCCTAAAGAAGGAAATCCTTTATGGGAAGAACATTCTACCAGAGCAGTAGCAACCACCCTTATTGAATACTCTAAACTAACATTCGATTATCCATATATAAAAGCTGTTTCTGTGCATTCAGAAAGACAAGGGATGGAATACCCAATGATTTGTTTCAATTTTGGAAGACCAAATGCAGATGGATCTTATTCTGATAGGACTAAAAAAGGAATGTTAGGAGTGATTATTCATGAAGTTGGGCACAATTTTTTCCCAATGATTGTAAATTCTGACGAAAGACAGTGGACTTGGATGGATGAGGGATTAAATTCGTTTGTAGAAATTTTAGCAGAGTTGGTGTATGATCCAGAACTCTTTGCTACAAACCCCACAAAAGAAATTACACGATATATGGCAGGAGATCAGTCTAACCTCTCTCCTATCATGTCACAAGGAGACTACGTGAAACAATTTGGCCCAAATGCATACACCAAGCCAGCTGCAGGTTTATATATGTTAAGACAAACAATTATGGGACCTGAGTTATTTGATTATGCATTTAGAACCTATGCAAAACGCTGGATGTTCAAACACCCCACACCCGAAGACTTCTTTCGCTCAATGCAAGACGCTTCTGGAATGGATTTAGATTGGTTTTTTAGAGGATGGTTTTATACAACAGATGTTACAGACATTGGAATTAAAGAAGTTAAATTATTGTATTTAACAGACAAGCCAAATGAAAAAATGCGAACGTTAAAAGAGAAATATAAACGATACTTTAATAGCTTGGGCGATCTGGTTTACATAACAGACAACAAAGAAGACGCCAATCCGAATGCAATGGACGCCTATGCTGATGGGAAGGAAGTTCCTGCGTATATCTATGCAGTAGAGTTTGAGAAGCCAGGAGGTCTTGTAATGCCTATCATTGTAGAGCTTACGTATGCGGATGGAACTTCGATGAGAGAAACCTACCCTGCCCAAATTTGGATGCGCAATGATACTAGCGTAAAACGCGTATTTGCGAGTGCAAAAGAGGTTGTTAGCATTGTTGTCGACCCTGACTTTGAAACTGCAGATGTAGATACTAGCAATAACAATTGGCCTCGTAAGGGAAGTACTAAATTTGATACTTTTAAAAAGAAGATGAAAAATTAAAAATTTGTGGGATTGCCGCTAAAAAAAGCCTCGTTTACAATTTGTAAACGAGGCTTTTTTTTAGTTTTTAGTTGCTATTATTCTCCTGAATAACTCACGAAATTTCGAGGTGTCTCATACAACGTCACTTTTAAGTCTAAATATCCTGGCAATAAGCTTCGTAACTTTTCATAAGTAACTACGCAAATATTTTCTGCTGTGGGATTTAAATCTTGAAATTCAGGAACCTCTATGTTCAAATTTTTATGATCAAAGGCATCTTCAATTTCAACTTTAATGTGCTTTTTCAGGATTCCTAAATCAAAGACATATCCGGTCTCTTGGTCTATCTCTCCAGTTAATGAAACGATTAACTCGTAATTATGACCGTGAAAATTAGGGTTACTGCATTTATTGAAAACTTCAAAGTTTTTCTCATCACTCCAATCCTTTCTATACAATCTGTGTGCAGCATTAAAATGCGCTTTTCTGTGAACTGTAACTTTAGCCATGTGTTAGTTTTTCGTAAGATTTATAAAATATAATTTTGAACCACTCTGTATAAATTTCTGGGTTTTTTTCTATGCTTTTTTTTACATCCGCTAAAGGCATCCATTTGTAACTTGCGGCTTCTTCTTTGTTTAAGTTTGGAGTCCCCTCGTAATTTCCAATCATTACATGATCAAATTCATGCTCGGTCAAACCATTATCAAAGGGTGCTTTGTAGATAAAAGAAAAAACTTCTGTAATATCTGTGACAAATCCCATTTCTTCTTGCAGTCTGCGTCTCCCTGCCTTTATATTGCTTTCTCCATCTCTTTGATGGGAACAACAGGTATTTGTCCATAATAGCGGAGAATGATATTTAGAGGCCGCTCTTTGTTGTAGCATTAATTCCCCTTTTTCATTAAATATAAAGACTGAAAAAGCGCGGTGTAACAATGCTTTTTCATGTGCTTCAATTTTCTCCATTAGACCAATTTTCTGATCGTTTATGTCTACTAAAATTACTTGTTCTTGCATTGTAACAAAAATAAGGAATGAAGATGCAAAAAGCCAAATAATTCAATTAAACTTAACAAGATTTTTTTATTCTTGTATGTGGATCAATTACCTTTGCTTATTCAAAATACGTTTTTTTTATGAAAACCATTCTTAAACTTCTTTTCATTTCATTTACTTTTTCCTGCTATCAGTGTACAGTAGATAAGCCAATAAAGAAAAGCAGCGCTATCGTTTCCATAGCAAAAGATTCATCGATTTTAAAAAACAGCTTACAAGAAGCGGTTAAAACTTCTTGGGACAGCTTAAATAAAAAGAATGTGACTGCTTTTTTTACGGAATTTGGGAAACAAAATAAAGAATCCCAAGTACTCATAAAAACGAAGTTTGGAGCTATTAAAATTCTACTATATGCGGATGTTCCTGTCCACAGAGCTAATTTTTTATTTTTAGTTCAAAGAGCTTACTTTAATACCACTGTCATTTATAGAGTTGCCAAAAACTTTGTAATTCAGGGCGGTAATTCTGACGAAACATATACCCGAACGCAAAGAACATTGTATGGAAATTATCTGATAGCTCCTGAATTTAAAAAGCACCGAAAACATAAGTATGGTGCTTTGGCAGCAGCCAGACAGTGGGAAAAAAATCCTAAGAAATTATCCAGTCCCTTTGAGTTTTATATTGTGCACAATAGAAAAGGTGCACATCATTTAAATAATGAGCACACCGTTTTTGGTGAAGTTATTTCAGGTTTTGATACTCTAGATAAAATCTCCAATGTTGAAGTTGGTGTAGATGAATGGCCCATCGATGATATTAAAATGACGATTGAAGTTTTAGATTGATAATTCTCTTTGTAAAACCTATCTTTGCACCTCAATTTTTGTAGATGAACTTTTTAAAGGAAATTAAACGCAGAAGAACTTTCGGAATTATCTCGCATCCAGATGCTGGTAAGACAACGCTTACAGAAAAGTTATTACTTTTTGGTGGAGCGATCCAAGAGGCTGGCGCTGTAAAAAACAATAAAATTAAGAAGGGAGCAACTTCAGATTTTATGGAAATTGAACGTCAGCGTGGTATTTCTGTTGCTACATCGGTCCTGGCTTTTATTTACAAAGACAAGAAAATAAATATTTTAGATACTCCTGGTCACAAAGATTTTGCAGAAGATACGTTTAGAACTTTAACCGCAGTAGATAGTGTCATTGTTGTTATTGATGTGGCGAAAGGTGTGGAGCCTCAGACAGAAAAATTAGTAGAGGTTTGTAGGATGCGGAGCATTCCAATGCTCGTATTTATCAACAAGTTAGACAGAGAGGGTAAAGATGCCTTTGATTTATTAGATGAGGTAGAGCAGAAACTGGGACTGCGCGTGACTCCTATGAGTTTTCCAATAGGAATGGGTTATGATTTTAAAGGAATTTATAATATTTGGGAGAAAAAATTAAATCTTTTCTCTGGAGATAATAAAACATCTATTTCAGAGGGTGTTGAATTCAGTGACCTTTCCAATCCTGAATTAGACACGATTATCGGAGTGAGTGCGGCAGAAACCTTGCGTGAAGAAATAGAATTAATTGACGAGGTGTATCCTCCTTTCAGCCAAAAAGAATATTTAGAGGGTGCACTGCAGCCTGTATTCTTTGGATCTGCCTTAAATAACTTTGGTGTCAAAGAATTACTGGAAGCTTTTATAGAGATCGCACCGTCGCCGCAACCAAAGAAAGCAGAAGAGCGTTTGGTGGACTCTCAAGAAGAGAAGTTGACAGGGTTTGTGTTTAAAATCCATGCAAACATGGATCCTAAGCACAGAGATCGTTTGGCTTTTATAAAAATTGTGTCAGGTACTTTCAAAAGAAATGCACCTTATTTGCATGTAAGAACTGGTAAAAAAGTGAAGTTTTCAAGTCCCAATGCATTTTTTGCAGAAAGGAAAGAAATTGTAGATGAATCTTTCCCTGGAGATATTGTGGGAATTCATGATACTGGAAACTTTAAAATTGGAGATACGTTAACGGAAGGAGAGGACTTAAACTTTAAAGGAATTCCAAGCTTCTCTCCTGAACATTTCAGATATGTAAACAATGCAGATCCCATGAAGTCTAAGCAATTGTATAAAGGTTTAGACCAGCTCATGGATGAAGGAGTTGCACAGTTATTTACATTAGAGATGAATGGGCGAAGAATTGTAGGTACCGTAGGTGCTTTGCAATATGAAGTAATTCAATATCGATTAGAACACGAATATGGTGCCAAATGTACCTATGAAAACTTGCAAGCACACAAAGCTTGTTGGGTAGCCCCTGAAAATCCTAAAAGTGACGAATTTAAAGAGTTTAAGCGCATAAAGCAGCGCTATTTAGCGAAAGACAAACAAGGGCAATTGGTTTTTTTAGCAGACTCTGAATTCACAATTCAAATGACACAAAATAAATACCCCTCTGTAAAATTACATTTTACGAGCGAGTTTAAAAAATAAGAAGTTAGTTCGACTGCAGTCTAGAATTAATTTTGGAATAAAAACCTCACGACTGTTACCGATTTTTCGGAAGAGGAAAACAAGTAAAATTAAAGATTATGAACAACGGTATATATGCCAAATTCACCACTTCTAAAGGTGAAGTTTTAGTACAGTTAGAGCACGAAAAAACACCTGGAACAGTAGGTAATTTTGTTGCTTTATCTGAAGGTAATTTAGAGAACTCAGTCAAAGGACAAGGGACTCCGTATTATGATGGATTAAAATTCCACAGAGTTATTCCAGACTTTATGGTACAAGGTGGATGTCCTCAAGGATCAGGAACAGGAAACCCTGGTTATAAATTTGATGACGAGTTTCATGCTGATCTAAAACATGATGCTCCTGGAAAATTAGCAATGGCCAATTCTGGACCTGCAACCAACGGAAGTCAGTTTTATATTACCCACGTTCCTACTCCATGGTTAGACGGTAAGCATACTGTTTTTGGATCTGTAATTGAAGGCCAAGATGTGGTAGATGCAATTGCCCAAGGTGACGAATTATCAGCAGTAGCAATAGTAAGAGTTGGCGCAGAAGCGGAGGCTTTTAATGCTGTAGAAGCTTTTAGAACTTTTGAAGGTTCTCGCGAAAAGCGTGAAGTTGAAGAGAAAGCAAAACAAAAAGAATTATTAGATTCTGTAGCTTCTGGCTATGATGAAACTGCAAGTGGTTTGCGATACCAAATATTACAAAAAGGAACTGGGAAGCAGGCAACAAAAGGTGCCGGTGTCTCTGTTCATTATAAGGGACAATTGTTAGATGGTACTGTTTTTGATTCTTCATACAAAAGAAAAGAACCAATCGATTTTAATGTAGGAGTTGGTCAAGTAATTGCTGGTTGGGATGAAGGAATTCAATTATTACAAGTGGGTGATAAAGCACGCTTTGTTGTTCCTAGTAATTTGGCATACGGCTCTGCGGGTGCTGGAGGAGTAATACCACCAGATGCAACACTTATTTTTGATGTTGAATTAATGGGTGTAAAATAATTTTTTTCTTAAATCCATAGTATAACCCTCAAAGCTTTGAAAAGTTTTGAGGGTTATTTTATGTTACATATTTTTATATAAGAGTATTAAAAAAACCACCAATAGGTGGTTTTTTTAATCCGTATGTACTTTTAGTATCTGTTTGAAATTTTATTTAATAATCAGTTTTTTAGTAATTTTCTCATTATTTTCATTGGTTATCTGAACAATATAGGTTCCTGAACCAAGCGAAGAAAGATCTATACTGTTATTTGATTTCTCCAATAATTTAGAGAGAATTTCTCTTCCAATTACATCATAAATTGTAACCTTTAATATGGAAAGATCATCAAAGTGAAGCGAAACAATATCTGTTGCAGGATTGGGATACATCGCAATTTGTTCGTTCTCTAAACCTGCTGTTGATAATACACTTCCTTGCACACCACAATACTCCATACCCCAAGAGACTAATACTCCGTCATCCCCTAAGCCAGTATCTGTAATATTAAGTGTCCATTCTCCTATGCTGCTTTCTCCATTGAAGGCAGATAATGGTTGCATTGGTTTGAATACTCCTTCAATGGAGGGTCCAAAAGTTCCAGTTATCGGAGTTTCTATACAAGAAATTTCAGGCGCTCCTGCATCGTCAAATGTAGCATTCATGTCGTCATTATCGCCACATTGGCTTGCTATTAATGTAACTACAGTTCCTAAGGGACTCACTAAATCTATCACAACATCTCCAATATATACATGCGTGATGCTGATATTGATATTGATATCGGAAATAGGAATGTCTTCAGTTATATTAATTGTACTAGAAGTTGTCAACGAGGATATAATAGGATTTGGAATACTTTTCGTTATGTTTAAACAACTAACAATTCCCGTTGTAAAGCTATTTCTAGCAGTAAAGACTCCTGTTCCACATTCATTACTGGGCTGTACCCGCCAAAAATAAGAAGTATCTTCTAACAAGCCTGTTTTTTGTGTGTATGTAGTTCCTGAGGTGGTTGCTGTTTCTATTATTGTAGAAAAATTCATATCCTCGGCAACCTCAATCACAAAAGATTCAGCGATACTATCACCATCCGATGACCAACTATATTTCGGATATGTTGCTTGTGCCATGCTCATGTTTTCAGGAAGGTCAAGCGACAGTACTTCAAAATCTGTTCCTTTTAAGATTAAAGTAATTGGAGCTGTTTTAGTTTCAGTTTCAGAAGTTCCAAAAACAGTAATTGCATACTCTTCAGGTGCTGCTGTTCCAAAATCACTAACAGTCATTGTTACAGTTTGAGTTTCAGATGTATTCATAGTAGTAGGACTAAAACTTACAGAAGCATCTGCAGGTTTTCCTTCACTATCAAATGATACAACTCCCGTATAGCTAGAAGATGCTGAATACTCAAATGCAAAGATTTCTGTATTTTCGCTAGTACACGTAGTCTTTGAAGATTCTAAAGCGCTGATAAAAAAGGTTGGATCCGACATTTCTTCAATACTTATGGTCGAATTATTAACATCTAAAAAGACATTATCTGCTGCTTTTATCATTAATTTTCCCGTGTCTGTTATCTTTCCTGGTACCACAATATCTTCAGAACCATCATTTGGGGTGTCTGATTTTAAAGTAATCGTGTCAGAAAAATCACCTACTGCAGAAAATAAAATATGCACAGATTGGCAATTTACAGTAGCAGTATTATTGGTGTTTGCAACATCCCAAGTGATCGTTTCTGCATTGCCTTGAACCCAAGTAGTATTGTTATTCTGGCTGGATACAACGAAAGGACCAGCATTCAGATCTGATGTAATTTGTAGCAAATCATCCGCAGTTTGACCGCCATACAATACATTATCTCTAACTGTAAGTGCAAATTCAAAATCGCGGGTTACCTCTGGGATTACTTCCCATGTAGGTGCTAAATTGTTATCTAAAATATCACTTAACTGCGGGAAAAATCGACTCGGAGAAATGGTTCCTGCTCTAGATCGGAACATAGGGCCAGCAACTGCGATAGCTAACGGTAATAGTGGACTTTGCATGTCTTCACTATCATTTTGCTCCCAAGTATATGTCAGTACATCTTCAGTATCCGCATCCGTTCCAACGCCTCTTAATTCGAAAGCAGTTCCAACGGGAATGATATAGTCTGCACCCGCATCTGCAGTAGGTGCTAAATTAGAAACCGTGATTGTTTCAAAACAATCAGAGCTCACGCCTTCTTGTACATTCGCACTGATATCTCGAATATTTACATAATTAAAATAATCATCCGAATTGTCTTGCACATTTTGACCTGTACAAATCCCTGCATACCCCATAATAGAAGAACCACTTCCAGGCTCTACCTCAGTATTATTACCACTTTTTATGCAGGTTGTCGTCCCGTTATGCGTGTGATATCCTCCCATCTGGTGTCCAATTTCGTGCGCTACATAATCTACATCAAAAGGGTCACCTGTTGGATTTCCTCTTCCTGTCATTCCGCTCCCTTTATTTCCAGAGTTACATACACAACCGATACAACCTGCATTTCCGCCACCGTCGGTATTAAAATTATGACCAATATCGTAATTTTCATCCCCAATATTAGCATCAATTACCTCTTGTGTTTTGTTATTATATTCTCCATCAAAAGGGTCTGTAGCTGGATCATAATACATAATATCAAAGTTATTAGGTACAAATTGATATGTTATTCCCAACTCCTTTTCATAAATACCATTCACACGCGTCATGGTGACCACCATTTGCGCCAATATATTTGATTTTTTATCAATATCTGTGGTAGCGTTTCCAATAAACAAAGCACCATATTCACCGCTACAAGACATTGCCAACTCATACCTTCTAACAATGCTGTCATCGGTAGGTTTAGAAGCCTTTTTCATGGGAGGGTTTTTCGCATTTTTATCAAATGAATTGTCCGTTTCACATGAGAAAATATCTGAAGAAGTATTGACTAAATCTTTACGTTTGTAAGCGATATATACTTTTTTATCACTTGTATATGGATCTATATAATAGGTTGATTTTCCCGGTTCAAATATCTGAGCGTGAAAACCAGCTTGCGAAACACTGAATCGAATAAATTTTCCAGTATTTTTTATAGATCTTCCTACATAACTTTTAATATTTGGCAGCTGCACTGCTAATTTTGGGTGTAAAATTTGAGTATCATAAACGCGGTAATTTTCCTCCGTATTGTCTGCATTTGGAATGGAAATTATATTGGAAGATTCCTTTGAAGATTCCGCTATAACTGGGGCATTCTGAAGTTTGCTTTTTAACGCTGCTATATTTACAGTATAAAGGTTAAATACAGTAGGTGCTTTAGTTTTGTCAAAACTAATATTACTAATCTGACTATGGAGGTTTCCAGGAATAGAAGTCCAATCACTTTTATTTTGCTGTGCAGAAGCGGCACTCATTATGAAGCAAAAGAGCAACAAAAAATAGTAATTAATTTTTTTATATATCATTTTTAAGTTTGGGTTTAAGCAATTGCTTTAAAAAAATACTGTGCGCAGAATTACATACGCACAGATTTATTTTATTTATTTGACAAGAAACTTTTGGGTGTTTCCTTTTTCATTATTGATTTGCATAAAGTACATTCCTGAGGATAATTTACCAATCGGAATACGCACATCGTTTTTCTGGTTAAATGTAAACGCTTTAATAAGCTGTCCATTGACACTGTATATGGATATGCTGTTAATAAATGTTTTAGAATTACGAACAGTTAAACTTTCAGAATTCTTTAGCAATGTTGGAAAAACTTCAAAATTAGAGAACTTAAAATTTTGATTTGACAGCGTTTCTTGACTTACTAAAGCGAGTGTACCACTACCTCCTGAAAACCTTCCTTTAAAAGAAATATATTGGCGTTCTGAGTTCTCTTCCTGTACTTCTCCAGCAATCGTGTAGTTCGCGGAGGAACTGTCATTTGCATCGTCGATATTGGTGCTATTTACATTGATAATTTGCAATGTATTCGGATCTGAGTAGTCACTTAATTCTTCTTCAGAAAAATACAAAGTAATATCATAATTTGCTGTTGAATTTTGATTGTCATCCATCGTAATTTCTATTACTTTTCCTGAGTGACTTGCAGTAATATTGCTAAAATCTTTACGATTGCCTGTTTCCACAACTTTTAAGGTTACACAGCCAAGATCTTCATCAGCATTTTCTAGGATACCCATTACACCACCATCTTGATCACTGATATAATAAACTTGATTTCCTGCTTTTACATTTTCACTATCTGAATGCGTAAGGTCTACCTCAACTGGAGCTGCTTTCCCAGTTACCAAAACATTATCTATTGCAAAACTGTAAGGCCCTTGCACGAGTGCATCATTGTACCATCTCCAAATTAAAATAAATGTATTTCCGTTTAATTCTGGCATTTTCATATCAAAGGTTCCATTTGCAGTGGGACCTGTTCCTGTTCCGGGAAGCCCAGCATTTGAAAATCGTTCGACAGATTCATAGGTGACTCCGTCAAGTGAATACATAAACTCTCCCCAGTCAAAAAGTGCAATGCCATCATTTTCTCCTCCGGCTGACCAATCAAAAGAAACACTTACGTTAGTCATACCGCGCGCATCTAAAGGCTTGCTCAATAAATGAATACTACTATTCGCAGTGCCGTCATACGTGGGTTCTTCTGGGTTTAAAGCTGCAGGAACCACATAAGCCTTTCCAAAAGAAGAAATTCCAAGGCCATTAAACACCCATGTATTTACATCAAATTCAGAACTTACAAACCAACCCTCAGGAGTTTCCGAAACATCAAAGGTTTCGTTTAATAACTCAATATTCCCAGTACCTATTGCTGGTGCATAATCGTCATCAATAATCCCAATTTGTTGTTTTCTAATATCTGTTGCTTCTGGACCATTTTCAAAATTCATTTGGATGGTTTCTAATCCTTCAATAATTGCGTCATTATAGAGGGTTACCACAACTTCTTTTGTTACGGGAGTTGCAGAAATATCAAAAGTCAAACTTGAAGGTGCAATATCAAAATCTTCTCCAAGCGTGGCTGTAGATTTGTCAAAAGTAAACACCACCGTTTGTGCACTTGTTACGGAGGCCGAAATCACTTCTATAACGATGGACTTCGTCTCATTACAGTTGTTTCCTTCAGTCTCTTCTGTAATTAAATTAGGGTTTGATTCTTTATAGTATACGATATTTGCACTTGGAGCAATGTATTGCGTTCCTACCCCAACTGCGAACCAAGCATTTGTAACCTGTTCAACTTCAAAGGCAGTATATTCAGCTGTTGCAACAGCAATCGATGTTGCTCGCATTTCTGCAAACTTTGCGTTAGCGGTTAATAAAACCTCCGCTTTAAACGTAATTTGATCTGCAATCTTAAAACCAATTCCTGTTACATTATATGGAAGACCTTTACCTCTATCTTGTTTTGCAGGGTCCACAGCAATTTTATCCAATCCGAGTGACAATTTTTGTCCAGAACCTTTAACTAATAAATAATACCACTTGTTTAGCACACCACTATTACTGTGCACACCACATTGGTCATTCGCTAATGTTGGTGTTCCACATTCGGGTTCTTTCCAGTCCTCTCCTCCATAAAATGAAGGATCTCCTTCAGCATTTGGATCATCCATCCAACGCAAAGCACGAGACCCAGTTTCACCAGGTGCTTTTCCTCCGTCTCTTTCGTCAATTTGCTCACCAACTCCCCAAGGGTCATATGGCAGTAAACTGTCAATCTCCGTCAAAACATAATTTTCTACAGCGGCTGCCCAGATATCAGAAAAACCTTCATTCATGGCTCCTGACTCTCTAGCATATACTAAATCTGATGTTGCTGAACAGACACCATGACCAATTTCGTGTCCACAGACGTCTAAAGATGTTAAAGGGGCAAATGAACCATTTGGCTTCGTTCCTCCCTGATAACTTCCATCGCCATAGGTCATTGCAGTTCCATTCCAAAAAGCATTGTCATACGCATCACCAGAATGTACATAACTAATAATTTTAGCACCTTTATTATCATGACTACTTCTACCATGAATATCTGCCCAATACCGCATCACTATCTCTGCACCCCAATGCGCATCTAATGCGATGTCATCGTTGTTGGTTTCATTTTCCACAGGGTACACTAGTGTACTGAAATCATTTCTATAATGTTCTCCTGCTGACCAATTATTATCTCCAACTTCTGAAGTTAGCACTTGTGCTTCTGTAGCTCTTGCAAAACCATCATAAATGGAATACGAAGGAATTCCGTTTACGCCAAGGGGCAATCCTCCTACACCATCTAAAGATCTTGTTTCGTTTAAAACAAGCGCCTCATTTACTTCTGTTGTTAATGGATCATCAACAACTCCGTATGGAGATAAATCTATTGTTCCGTCTAAAGAAGACCGATTATTGTCAGCATCAAAAGTTGTTTGAAAAGATCTATTCTGAGCATATCTTGTATCGCCTGAAGCCGTTTGTGGAGTTGTATTTGCGGTATTGCTTTGTTTAAAAGTAGGCTTTCTATTTTTTTTATTCGAAATCTTTGCACTTTTTAAATTCGGACCATAAGCGACTCCCGTGGTTGCTCCAACCCGGTGTTTTTTTGCTATTGCTCTTTTTTTATTAATTTCATCGGCATGTTTAATAATTGCATCTGCTAATAATGTTTTCCCAGATTGTGCATCAATATAAACATGAGCTCTATAAATAGGCTCGGATGCATATATGTTAAATTTATACGCCAATTTTAAGTCTGCCTCCGGTGTTGCATAGTCATCAACATACACTAAGGTTCCTTCTGGAAATACTTCTTTATAGTTTTTTTCTAGCAAAGAAACCTCGTCTTTATCTGTTGTTTTCGATAATAAATCGCTGATAGTTTCCCAAACATACACCTTTGCACCTACATGTTTGGTTGCAAATGATCTTGCGTTGTTTTTTGAGAGATTTACCGTTTTATTCATGCTGTCTTCAAGCATGTAATGTTCTAAACTTATAAATTTCACAAGGCCATCCTTTACAAATGCCTTGTACTTAGCGTGCACAATGTTGATTCCTTTATAGGTGGCAGAAAAAGTAATAATTTCTGAGTTGTTTTTGGAAACAGACCTGTCTGTTTCAGTAAATTTAAAATTACTGTTGTTAATTTGAAGTGCTTTTTTTAGAAATTCAGGCACACTTTCGATGGTTACTTTAGAAACTTGGTTTACGGTAATCAGTGAGGGTGTCTGCCGATCTTTGTTCATAAAGAACGATTGCACCTTCGTGTTTGATTTTAAACTGTTTTCTAAATTTAGTGAGGTTTTCTTTTGTGCAAACTGATTGGTTGCAAAAAACAGGCATACGCCATAGAGTAATAATTTTCTCATAACAATTGATTTTGTGGGGGTTAATTAAAAGTTGAGATTCCAATAAAGACCAAAGCTAAACTATTTTAAATTAATTTTCGCATTAGAAAATTACTTTTTTCAAAATAAATTATAAATACTGACTTGTATTCAGTTCAATTTCAAGGGTTATAAATTTCTATTATAAGTTAGATAAAAAGCATGAAAGTCAAGCTGGCTCAAATAGTAGACATTTTATAGCACGCGCTAAAAAAATTTATTTAAAAGTTGTTTTATAAAATAATTTAGCAAAATAAAAAAAGTAACAAACAAAAAAAACGTTCCCATGAGAACGTTTTTTAATTACTTTAAATTAGTAGTATTTTAAATATTTTCTGCCAACCAGTCACCTACTTCAGTTGTGCCATACGCTTTTCCTCCATCGGCTAAATCTTCTGTTACAATTCCATTATTCAAAGCCTCATTTACTGCAGCTCTGATTGCTTGCCCCTCTGCACGTAAACCAAAATTTTCGAACATCATGGCTGCAGATAAAACTGTTGCCATTGGATTTGCAATGTTTAGTCCCGTTGCTTGCGGGTATGAACCGTGAATGGGTTCGAACAAGGCATTTTCAGTTCCTACAGATGCCGAAGGCATTAGCCCCATCGATCCCGATATTACAGAAGCTTCATCTGTTAAAATGTCTCCAAATAAATTCTCTGTTATTAAGACGTCATAACTATTTGGCCATTGTACCAAACGCATTGCAACTGCATCAACAAATTCATAAGAAACGATTACTTCTGGATAATCTTTTTCCATTGCTTGTACCGTTTCTCTCCACAACCTTGAAGTTTCTAAAACATTTGCTTTGTCCACACAACATAATTTTTTTGAACGGGTCATTGCCAGCTCAAAACCTTTGATTGCCAACCGTTGCACCTCTGCTCTTGTGTATACACAATTGTCAAAGGCCGTTTCTCCTCCGTCTCTTCTTCCCTTTTCACCAAAGTAAATACCCCCTGTTAATTCACGTAAAAAAACCAAATCAGTTCCTTCGATACGCTCTCTTTTTAAAGGAGATTTGTCTAATAAAGAAGGAAAAGTAAACGTAGGCCTTACATTTGCGAATAAACCTAATTTCTTCCGCATTTTCAAAAGACCTTGTTCTGGCCTTACTTTTGCTAAAGGATCATTGTCATATCTTGGGTGACCAATGGCTCCGAATAGCACAGCGTCTGAAGCTACACAGATGTCGTGTGTACTGTCTGGATATGGTTCTCCAACAACATCAATTGCCGCTGCACCCGTTAGGGCTGGATGCCAAGTAAGTTCGTGTTTGAATTTTTTTGCAATGGCATCCGATACTTTGATCGCCTGCGCTATGACCTCTGGCCCAATTCCATCTCCTGCTAATACTGCGATGTTTAATTTCATATGTTTCTAATTTTGTTTTTACTCTTGATCCTTCATTACAAGAATCCTTGTTTCTTTATTTTTTTAAAGGTATCGCAAACTCGCGAAAACATGCGCTGTCTCGATTAGATATCCGACGTGCCTGCTTGCCATCAAAACTAAAAGCAAACAGTGAAAATCACTTTATATAATATTCAACATTTTTTCTGTTGCTTTAATTGCCGATACTGTTTGATCTAAATCTAAGCCACGTGTTATAAATTCTTTGTTCTTATTTTTCCAAGTAATAATTGTTTCACAAAGCGCATCCGAGTGACTTCCTGGTGGAATTCTTACTGCATAATCAATTAGATTTGGCAATTCTTTTTTGCTGTGCGTTTTGTACAATTTTTTTAGCGCATTCATAAAAGCATCAAATTGTCCATCTCCCTGGGCATGCTCCTCATAAATAACACCCTCTACCTTTAATTTTATCGTCGTAGACGGCTGCATCCCTTTTGCGTGTCCAAGCACATAGTTTTCTACAACTACTCGTTTTTCAATAGTGGCATTGTCAAGAACATCAGAAATAATATAAGGCAAGTCGTCTTGAGACACCACTTCTTTTTGATCTCCTAATTCAATAATTCTTTGGGTCACCTTTCTAAGTTCTTCGTCATTTAAACGCAGTCCTAAGTCTTGTAAGTTTTTCTGGATATTTGCTTTTCCTGAAGTTTTCCCCAAGGCATATTTCCGTTTTCTTCCAAAACGCTCTGGCAGCAGGTTATTAAAATAAAGATTATTTTTACTATCTCCATCTGCATGTATTCCAGCAGTTTGCGTAAAAACATTTGCTCCTACTACTGGCTTATTTACAGGGATTCTAAAACCAGAGAACGTTTCTACTAGCTTGCTGACTTTATGCAGTGCTTTTTCATTTACAGCGATTTTAACGTCCTTTAAAAAATCATTTATAACTGCAATCACACTTGCCATGGGTGCATTTCCTGCACGCTCTCCCATCCCATTCACCGTTAAGTGTAATCCGTGCACTCCTGCTTTTACAGCCTCCATCACATTGGCAACTCCTAAATCGTAATCATTATGACCATGAAAATCAAAATGTGTGTTTGGGTATTTCTGACGCACTTCTGAAATAAACTGAAACGTTTCTTCTGGCGTCAATATGCCCAAAGTGTCAGGCAATAAAATGCGTTCAATTTTCTGCGTTGTTAAAAAATCTAAATATGAAAATACATATGCTTTAGAACTCTGCATTCCATTGGACCAATCTTCTAAGTACACATTTGTTTTAATGCCGTGCTTAGCGGCAAGATCAATAGTATTTTTAATTTCTATAAAATGTTGATCCGGTGTTTTCTTTAGCTGATGCGTAAGGTGATTTAAAGAGCCCTTGGTGAGTAAGTTCTGGACTTTTGCACCAGATTCAAGCATCCAGTCGATCGACTTTCCACCATCTACAAAGGTAAGTACCTCTATGGTATCCAGTCGATTGTTCTCTGAAGCCCAAGCTGTAATTTCTTTTACTGCCTGTAACTCTCCTTCAGACACTCTTGCCGATGCAATTTCTAATCGGTCTACCTTGAGTTCTTCTAGGAGTAATTTGGCAATTGTTAATTTTTCTGAAACCGAAAAAGACACTCCAGATGTTTGCTCTCCATCCCGCAGTGTCGTATCCATTATTTCAATCTTTCTGTGTGCCATGCTAATGCCTTAAAACGGTGTTAAAAGGGGGTTGTTTTCGCGAAAGCTGTAATTTCGTTTTCGATGTTTTTTAAATAATCAATATCATCAAAACCGTTTAACATATTGTCTTTTTTGTACTTATTAATTACAAAAGACTCAGAGGCTCCTGTTGCTACTAAGGTTACTTTCTGATTGGGCAAATCAACAGTGATTTCTGTTTTGGGATCTGCCATAATCGCTGCGAATAAAGTATCTGCAAACGCTGCCGATACTTGCACGGGTAGAACGCCTACATTCAAACAGTTATTTTTAAAGATATCAGCAAATGCAGATGAAATTACACAACGCAAACCAAAATCATATACAGACCAAGCTGCATGTTCTCTTGAAGATCCTGAACCAAAATTTCTTCCACCTACTAAAATTTTTGAACCTGCATAGATTTCTTTGTTTAAAGGAAACTCTGGTTTTGGAGTGCCATCTTGATGGTATCTCCAATCTCGGAAAAAATTCACATCAAAATCTATTCGCTCTGTTGCTTTAAGAAAACGAGCAGGAATTATTTGATCGGTATCTACATTTTCCGTTGGTAAGGGATATGCTGTGCTGGTCAAAATTTGAAATTTATCGTATGCCATTGTTTTATCTATTTGTAAAGTGCAAAACGCCTCGTTTGCTAAATTTTTGAGCTCTTTCCTGAACTACTTTTTAATTTTTATACTAATAATGTTCTTGGATCTGTGACTACACCTTGCACCGCAGAAGCCGCAGCTACTAAAGGAGATGCTAATAAGGTTCTAGAACCTGGCCCTTGTCTTCCCTCAAAATTTCTATTTGAAGTGGATACTGATAATTTTCCTGAAGGAACTTTATCATCATTCATTGCCAAACATGCAGAACATCCCGGCTCTCTTAAAACAAAACCTGCATTCGTAATGATCTTATCTAAACCTTCTTCTTTAATTTGAGCAACTACTTTGTGTGAACCCGGAACTAACCATGCGGTTACATTGGATGCTTTTTGTCTTCCCTCAACAATCGAACAAAACCCTCTAAAATCTTCAATACGTCCATTTGTACAAGATCCTAAAAAGACAAAGTCAATTTCTTTACCAATCATAGAATCCCCCTCATTGAAAGACATATATCCCAAAGATTTACGATACGTTTCTACACCACCCTCTAAGCTTTCTGCTGTTGGAATTGATTTTGTTACTCCCATTCCCATTCCTGGATTTGTTCCATACGTAATCATTGGTTCAATGTCTGCTGCATCATAATTAAATTCAACATCAAAAATTGCGCCTTCCGCTGTATATAAAGTTTCCCAATATTTCATCGCTTTGTCCCACGCTGCTCCCTTCGGAGTTTGGGAACGCCCTTTAATGTAAGCATAGGTTTTTTCATCTGGAGCGATCATGCCTCCTCTTGCACCCATTTCAATCGATAAATTACAAACAGTCATTCGACCTTCCATCGACATCTCTTCAAAAACAGCACCGGCATATTCAACAAAATATCCTGTTGCTCCTGAGGTAGTTTGTTTTGCAATAATGTACAATGCAACATCTTTAGCGGTAACACCCAGTCCTAAAGTACCCGTTACATTGATCCGCATTTTCATTGGTTTCTGCTGCATAATACATTGTGTAGACAGCACCATCTCTACTTCAGAAGTACCAATACCAAAAGCAATCGCACCAAAAGCACCATGTGTAGAAGTATGGGAATCTCCACAAACAATGGTTGCACCTGGCAAGGTTATTCCATTTTCTGGACCTACCACATGCACAATTCCGTTATTTTCATCTCCAAGGCCCCAATGTGAAATACCGTGCTTTGCAGCATTATTTTCTAAGGCATCTAACTGATTCGCTGACAAGGGGTCTGCTACTGGTAGATGTTGATTTATTGTTGGGGTATTGTGATCTGCTGTTGCGAAAGTTCGCGCAGGATATACCACACTATTTCCTCTACTTTCCAATCCTAAAAAAGCCACAGGGCTCGTTACCTCGTGGATAAAATGACGGTCTATAAAAAACACATCTGGTCCGTCCTTTACGTGCCGAACAACGTGCGAATCCCATACTTTATCAAATAATGTATTTGCCATTTTTATATCTTTACTTATTTAAATTAAAACCTAAGATCAAAAATACCATTTTTATTACATTTTATGGGGGTTGCAGCGTTTTTATGTATTATCCCCAACTGTTAAAGAAAGTTTTAGATCCCTAAAAACCAATGCAATACGCTGTTTTAAAATACGATGTCTATTTGTTGTGAAGGCCATTCAATTTATGATACCAGCAATATTAACGCAAGCTGTTATCTATTTTTTACACTTTAGTTTTCGGATACTATTATTAGATACAAATAGGTATACCAAAGACAAGCCTGTAAGAATTGGTTGTATCTTTACTTTTAAAAAAACAACATGAAAAAAATACTCCTCATAACATGCACACTATGCATCCTGGCGCCGCTTGCTGCACAGGATTTTTCCAAAACAAGACTAATTGCAAAATTTAAAGAAACAACAGCCGTAACTTCGGAAAGTGCAGTCTATACACAATTGGGGAAACAGCACTTTAAAAACACCTACCCCATTTCTTTTACAGCGAACAATAAAAAAGCTGAAAGAACGAAAGAGACCTTAGTTTTCACTTTTAACGGAGCTATAGACATCTTAAATACTATTACTGAACTCCAAGAAACCGGACTTTTTGATTTTGTAGAACCCGACTATATTGGCTTTGGAGCAGGAAAAAGAGGCAAAAAAAATACGATAACAACTCCAAATGATCCTTTACTCAATAGACAATGGGGCCTCTCGAATAATGGTACGTTTGAAGCGTCCAATGCAACAGAAGATGCAGATGTTGATATGGATTTAGCTTGGACAATTTCTACTGGGAACGAAGACATTACCATTGCTGTTCTAGATTCTGGTCTTCGCATGGAGCATCCAGAATTTACCAATAGAATTTGGGTAAATATAAACGAAACTGAAGACAATACAGATTCTGACGGAAACAATTATACTGATGATATTCATGGTTGGGATTTTGTAAACAATGACAATGACCCTACAGATGACCATGGTCATGGAACCAATGTTACTGGAATAATTGCTGCTACTGGTAATAATGCTATTGGCTACGCAGGTGCAGATTGGAAGTGTAAAATTATGCCTTTAAAAATTTTAGATGAAAATAATTCAGGATATTATTCAACTTGGATTGCAGCAATCAATTATGCGACAAACCAAGGTGTGAAAATTATGAATATGTCTGTTGGTGGAAGTAGTTTTTCTCAAGGCATGAAAAATGCAGTAGATAATGCACACTCAAATGGTATCGTAATTGTAGCCTGTATGATGAATTTTAATAATGACACTCCCTATTACCCGGCGGCCTTTGAAAATACCGTTGCTGTAGGTTCTACAGATGCTGACGATACACGATCAAACCCTTTTTTCTGGTCAACTACAAGCGGTAGTAATTATGGAAATCATATAGATGTAGTGGCCCCAGGAAATTATATTTATGGACTGGATGCTTCCTCAGATAGAAATTATGATTACTATTGGGGTGGAACTTCACAAGCAGCGCCGCTAGTGGCGGGAATATGTTCACTGATACTTGATGTAAACCCAGAATTAACTACAGAAGGTATCAGAACTTTATTAAGAGATACTGCAGAAGACCTTATTGGCGATTTATCGGAAGACATTGCAGGTTGGGATCCCTACTATGGAGCGGGAAGAGTGAATGCCTATAATGCATTGCAACGCGTATTATCCGTAGACAATGTAAGCGCAGAAAGTTATTATTTTTATCCAAACCCCGCGACCAACACACTGTATCTCTCAGAAAAATTAAATGGTGCTCGATATCAAATTTATAACACCTTAGGACAGTTACTTCTTTCGGGGAACATTATTGACAATAAATTAAATATATCTTCGATCGGGAAAGGTTCTTATATTTTAAAAGTTCAAGATGATTTTAAAGTAATCACTAAAAAAATAATAAAAAATTAAATATAAAAATAGCAAAACAATGGTTTGATGCAGATGCCGTCAGCCATCAAAATGAAGCCAACCAAAGAGTACATTATATATCTGTTCTCGTTCTCTTTTTTAGTGTCATTGAGTTGTTAATAAGCCTTCCCAATACTTCTTCGCAAGGAACTACAAAAGAAGGTGACAAAAATGATATTGTGCAAGCTTCCCGTTGCAAAATTTAAATCTGGGACTATAGAAGCAGGTGTTTTTAAATTGTATTGAAAGTAAAAAACATTCATTTTGTGCACCCTAAGTGATACAGGAGTTTTTTTAATTACGAATCCTATTGGCTTCTGCACTATTGCGCTCTGTGCTACAATTCATAAAAATTAGAACAAAATAAAAATAAAAAAATTTAACTAATTTCATGTGTACCCATTTTAATTTAGACCTAATTCTTAAAGAATAGTTTCACTTCTTTAATACAAGGGTCATA
>Ga0209279_10000040_pt1 | contig 95540 bp, 83 predicted proteins | sample CoawatmetaG00DNA_3_FD_187508 | JGI IMG/M metagenome (GOLD analysis project Ga0209279, IMG submission 187508) | Marine microbial communities from the West Antarctic Peninsula - Coastal water metaG006-DNA (SPAdes) (version 2) | ecosystem: Environmental > Aquatic > Marine > Coastal ...
CAGTAAATATGAAAGAGAAAATTATCAATACACTTAATACGGCGAGTGGCCACAAAAGATAACTAATCCAAGATAACCAGTTTGGGATAGTGTTTTCTATCCAAACCATTAAATAGTCTATTTGATTCAGTAGGTAATAAAAAGCGATTACAAATAACACTATATTGATTGCTAAGGGAATAAATACAAAACGACGAACGCCTTTTTTACGTATGAGCTCAAACCCTTTGAAAAAGTAGTCAGCACCACTTGAGCTTTTTATGTCTATCGATTTGTTCATTTAAACCTAATATTATAATATATTGCCTTAGAGGGAGATGTCCTCTAAATGTCGATATCAATTATAAGTATACTTATTACTTAATTACAGTACGAAATTGTTACAAAGCACAATTAATGCTATTAAAGATTTCAACATATTAATAATCCTATTGTTATTAGTCGCTTATGAGTTTTAATAGCTTTTTTTTACTGACTTTAAATTACGTATCGGTTACATGAAGGCCATTAAAACAACAAAAAGTATTTATATTGACCCTTAAACTTAAAGTGGTAGGAAATTTAATATTATTGATACTGTTTAATGGTTACTTTTTAGAACACTGAATATTGTTTTAAAGGTGTGATGATAATTCTAAGCTTACCATCATGAGATAAAGTGCGGTTTGCCAACTATTTGATAATTTCACTTGAGCAATATTTACAATAGAATCAGCGATTACTATAATTGATAAAAAAAGCTAGGCAGAAGTTGCAAATGACTTTTGATTTGGTTAATAATAACCTGTAAATTTATTTCCTAAGGTATTCGATAGTCGTGAAGTTTATTTAGGATTAAAGTCTAACGACTGAATTGATTATCGTTATTATTATCTCAAAAACAATACAGGGTTATGGTCATAGTACTATTTATTACTGGGTAGAAATAAACGCTGACTCAATGATCATAACACTGTGATGATTATAAATTTAATCCAACACCATCTTGTAAGTGAGATGAAGTTAATGTTCTATTAGCGGATGATGATTTTTGAACGTTTTTTGTAACTGAGTCAAAAAAATGTCTTAAACGATGCAATTTAGTTATATTAGTCATAATAAAATAACAATGGAAATGGTTTCATTCCAAACAAATGTTACTATGTTATAACTCGATATTTGTCTGGTGGTTGCTGTTGGCATTGATGAAGCTATGATAACGGTAGAAAATACATAAGAATAAAATAGGCCTTATGATGGAAGATAACTTTAGACATTCATTAATTATAATTAGCGCAGTTGTTATTGGCGCTATTTTTGTTCATGGTTTGTGGACAATTAGAAAAAATAAAAACCCTTACAAATTAAAGGCAAGTAAGGTAAAAGTTGAACCCTTTGAACGTAATTTCGATCGTGGTGGTTTTGATCAAGATGGCGTGAGTAAAGTAAAGGTTAAACTCGAAACAGATGATTTTAAAAGTAATGATGTGACTGCAAGTAAATCACCTAATATTGAAACTCCGCAAGCTACGCCGGTAAGTGAAAATGATAAACCTTCTATAGAGTCTCAAACCAAAGATGTTAATGATTTATTAGAAACATCCTCTATTGACATGTCAGAAAAATCTATCGAAGAGATATCAGTTAGTGAGCCTCTAAATTTTTCAGCTACAGAAAATCAAGAATTAATTGATGACCTAGAAATATCAGGTCAAAACATTGTTCTAGAGGAAGTTATCTCAGAAAAGCCTATTTATGCACAGCCTGTTTCTCGGCCTAAGCTGAAAAGTAAAAGTGAACTCAAACGGGATCAAATTGAACTGAATTTTGGTGCAGGTGCTAAAGCCAAAATTAAAATTCAATCAATAGAGTTGCCGAGTATATCGGCAACTAAAGAAAAGCCTACTGAACAAGATAATGTCGAGTTATCAGCTGTTCAACCTGAAGTATTAGCGTTATCAGTGGTAATGCCTAATAATCAAATTATGCAAGGTGCTGCCTTGTTACCTATGCTGTTAACCTTAGGATTAAAATACGGTGAAATGAATATATTCCATCGTCATCAAGATAATGCTGGCACAGGTCCAGTCACTTTTAGTTTAGCTAATATGATGAATCCTGGGTCGTTTGATCTCGATAATATGGAAACATATGCGACTCAGGGCGTGACATTATTTATGATGCTCCCCAACGCTGGTAATGCCTTTGATGTTTATCAACAAATGCTGTCAGCCGCTAAGCAAATAAGTGAAGAGTTTACCGCTCAAATTCTTGATGATAAGCGTAATGTAATGACTAAACAAACTGAACAACATTATGAGAGTAGAATTCGTAGCTTTGAAATTAAAAATCGTGCTATGGCTGTTTAATTCTATAAGCTTTTAACTTTGTACTTGATAACAGGTAAGTACAGTCAAATTTACCTGTTACTGGCTAGTTATTACACAACGACATTATTTAAAATTATAGTTTAATTAAGTTAATGGTATTTTCTAGCAAAGTACAATGATGGTACATACTAACCCCCTAAAATGAATGAATATTCTTCATTCACCTACAAATAAATAAAATAAGCTACCTTATGTCAGACGCTACTGCTGAAAACCAAGTTAAAGAACTTCACCGTCTTTTACAACTTTATAATCATCAATATTATGTGCTCGATGAGCCAACTGTCCCTGATGTCGAATATGATGGTTTGATGAGAGAGCTCATTGGATTAGAAACTTCTTACCCTGAACTTAAAACTATAGACTCACCCAGTCAAAAGGTTGGTGGTGAAGCATTAAAAGTTTTTTCGCAAGTAACTCATAAAATTCCAATGCTGTCTCTTGATAACGTTTTTACAACACAGGAATGGCAAGGATTTATTAAGCGTGTTGACGATAGACTGAAAGCTGATGATATAAACACCATTAGATTTTGTGCTGAACCAAAACTTGATGGCTTAGCCGTAAGTTTACGTTATGAAAATGGGTTGTTGGTTCAGGCAGCAACACGCGGTGATGGTGCTACAGGTGAAAATATCACCACAAATGTTAGAACAATAAAGTCTATTCCATTAAGATTAGTTGGTGAGGGAATTCCTAATATTTTAGAGGTTAGGGGAGAAGTTTTTATGCCCAAAGCCAGTTTTAATACTTTAAACAAACTGGCAATTAAAAAAGGTGAAAAAACCTTTGCTAATCCTCGAAATGCAGCTGCTGGGAGCTTGCGACAACTTGACTCAAAAGTTACCGCCAGTCGAAATTTAGCTTTTTATGCTTATGGTATTGGTTTTGTTGGTGATAATGAAAACACCTTAAATGAAGAATGGTTATCAAATTCTCATTTTGGCCGTTTAGAACAGCTCAAATCTTTAGGGATTCCAATGTGCCCTGAGGTTAAATTATTAAATACATCAACATTAGTTAATGATTTTTATCAGAGTATTTTATCTCAACGTGATGCCCTTAGTTATGAAATTGATGGTACAGTTTTTAAAGTTGATAATATTCTTTTACAGAAAAAGCTTGGTTTTGTTGCTAGAGCACCCCGTTGGGCAACGGCTTATAAATTTCCAGCCCAAGAAGAAACAACTAAGTTACTCGATGTCGAATTTCAAGTAGGAAGAACAGGAGCTATTACTCCGGTTGCTAGGTTAGACCCTAAATTTGTTGGCGGGGTAACCGTTAGTAATGCCACTTTACATAATCAAGATGAAATAGACAGATTAGGCATTAAAATTAATGATTATGTCACCATAAGAAGAGCTGGAGATGTTATTCCTCAAATTGTTAATGTGCAAGTAGGTAAACGACTAAGTGATCAGTCCTCCCTAGCTGATTCAGAAAAGCTACGTGATATAGTTTTTCCTAATCAATGTCCTGTCTGTCAATCAGCTGCTGTTAAGGCAGAGGGTGAAGCTGTATTGCGCTGTACCGGTGGCTTGTTTTGTGGCGCGCAACGAAAGGAGGCTATTAAACATTTCTCTTCAAGAAAAGCATTAGATGTAGATGGTTTAGGTGATAAATTAGTTGAGCAATTAGTTGATGAGCAGTTAATTAAAACATCTGCGGATTTATTTAAATTAACTGAGCTTAATGTCAGTACTATGGAACGTATGGGGCAAAAGTCGGCACGTAATCTAATCAATGGCTTAGTAAGTGCTAAAGTGACCACCTTGCCTAAATTTATTTACGCCCTTGGGATAAGAGAAGTAGGTGAAACGACTGCAACGAACTTAGCTCACTATTTTTTAAGTTTCTCAGCGGTTAAAGAAGCAAATATAGAACAGTTGCAAAAAGTACCTGATGTTGGTGCCGTTGTCGCAAAAAATATTGTTCACTTCTTTCAGCAACCACATAATATTGAAGTGATCAGTGAATTAGAAAGTATTATGTCCTGGCCTGATATTGAATTGAAAAGTGACGATGAACAGCCGTTAAAAGATCAAGTGTTTGTGCTTACGGGTACATTGAATCAAATGGGGCGAAGTGAAGCTAAGGCGTCATTACAGGCACTAGGGGCCAAGGTTTCAGGTAGTGTTTCGGTAAAAACACATTATTTGGTCGCAGGTGAAAAATCTGGTTCCAAACTGACTAAAGCGCAAGACTTAGGCGTGAAAATCATGACTGAAGATGAAATGATAGCCTTATTGGCCTCTCATGATTAATTGAGCGAAAAAATAGCATAAATAAAACCGATTGTCGGTAAGGGGAGTAAAAGTGCAAATAACATGCTCTCACTCCATTCAATAATCCGATAAAAAACATACCAAGATTTTTTATTGGGTTTAGTAGACGGTAATACTTGAAAAAAGAATATAAAGGATGAAAAAACTAACATCTGCAAAGCTGCAAATAAGATCGCAAGTGCCAACCAGATTAAAAACGTGGGTGTTTCATAGCTTACTTGTAACTCTAATAACAGGTACAAAGAGAATGCTGCCGCACTCCAAGTAAGTAGTGGCCATTTGACATTTGATAAGTTTGAGGCTAAGTGGTGAAACTTTTCTGGAGTAAACCAGTATTTCATTGTTAATCCTTAAATGATCGTTATTAGCTGATCTGTACCATAACGTTTAAATACTAAATATAGGTTAAATAGTATAACGTTTACAGACGAAGAAATGTTAACTTTTCCTTGAGGGTTAATATTGCTTGAAATCTCGATAATAAACTTTATATGGATCATGGAAATAAATTAATTGATCAATGAGTTGAGGTATCTGAGCTCTAAAAATGTCAACTATACTCAGGAAAAGAATAACACTAGCTTGATTTAAATTAATCAAAACATTTTCACATAGCACGCAATTTTTCCTAAGAATATTTACGTGTTAACAAAAATATAAAAACGATTACTAATCAATATTTGTTAAAATTTAAGAGCAACAAATATACTTCTTCTTAATAAATGGAATATTATGAAATTTAAATCCCTCTTGGTCATTTGTTGGCTAGCTCTTATATTAAGCGCTTGTTCGACCTCTTCCACGGGCCGAAATCAAGTGTTGCTATATTCTTCAAATGAATTAGAAATCATGGGGTTGCAGTCTTTTGACGTCATAAAGCAAAAAGAGAAAATGAGTATTAACAAAGCGACTAATAAATTTGTGCAATGTGTCTCATCCGCTATCACTGTTAACATACCTAAGTCCTCTCATGACGGTTCCTGGGAAATCGTGGTGTTTGATTCTGAACAGGTTAATGCCTTTGCTTTACCTGGTGGTAAGATTGGAATTTATACAGGCATTTTAAAAGTGACTGAAAATCAAGACCAGTTAGCGGCTATTATTGCTCATGAAGTTGGCCATGTTATAGAAAATCACTCAAATGAACGTATATCATCGCAGCGGTTATCTCAAACAAGTATGGCAATAGCGGGAGCTGCTCTAGAAAGCCATGGTATTAAAAATAGAAACTTATATATGTCAGGTTTAGGCATAGGTCTTCAATATGGTGTTTTAATGCCTTATAGCCGCGCTCATGAAAGTGAGGCTGATGTTATCGGCCAAGAGTTAATGGCAAAGTCTGGTTTCAATCCCCAAGCAAGTATTGAATTATGGCAAAACATGGCGGCACTCAGTAATAAAAAAACCTTACCAGAGTTTATGTCGACACATCCTTCAAATAAAAAAAGAATAAATGAATTAACAACGCATTTAGCCGTATCATCTAAGCTATATAAATCAGAGAATAATCCCAAGTGTTATAAGCCAAAAAGTTAAGCTGATAAACTAATTGTAAAATAAAGGCAAAATGTCATTATCAATGACTACTGTATAACGCTCATCTATGCTACAATTTTGCGCGAAATTTTCTGTAATTATTTAAGAAGTGATCGAATGTCTGAAAATAAATTTGAAACAATTGAACAACGTGTAAGTTATGGTGTGGGTCGTCAGTTAGGTGACCAATTACGTAACAATCCTTTTAAAGAATTTGACACCGCTGCAGTACAAGCAGGAGTTGCAGATGCTTTATCTGCAACTCCGAGCCAAGTATCAGAAGAGTTATTAAATGAAGCTTTTTCTGTTGTCTCTAAAAAAATGCAAGAGTTAGAGCAAGCTGTAGCAAAAGAAAAGTCAGCGGAAGGCGAGGCTTATTTAGCTGAAAATGCTAAACGTGATGAAGTAACGGTCACCGAGTCTGGCTTACAATATGAAGTACTTGCTACTGGTGAAGGCGAAAAGCCAACAGCTGCTAGCACAGTTCGTACACATTACCACGGTAGCTTTATCTCAGGCGATGTTTTTGATAGCTCAGTTGATCGTGGTCAACCTGCAGAGTTCCCTGTAAATGCCGTTATTCCTGGATGGACAGAAGCGTTACAACTGATGACGGAAGGTTCTAAGTGGCGTTTACACGTACCATATAGCTTAGCTTATGGCGAGCAAGGTTCACAAGGAGCTATTCCTCCTTACTCAACATTAATATTTGACGTTGAGTTAATTGCTATTATTAGTTAATAAGATAGATTTTTAAAGCCGGGTTTTCCCGGCTTTTTTATAGATAGTGACTGTCTTCGTTTTAGAAGGTAGAGTTATCAATCATTAATGTTTATCAGCAAATTTTATAACCAGGCTAGTAGTAGTAGTAGTAGTAGTAGTAGTAGTAGTAGTAGTAGTAGTAGTAGTAGTAGTAGTAGTAGTAGTAGTAGTGGCTAATAGATTTAATCATTAAAATAGAAAATAAAATGTTAATAACAAACGTGGAAGCATTATTTAATAATTTTAAAGAGGGTATTAACCATCTTGATTTAGTAAAGGTTGTGGATTGTTATCATTTACCTTGTACGCTAAACACCCCTGATAAAATGAGTCTGATTAGCACGAAAACTGAATTAGAAACTGAAATTAATAGTCTCTTTACACAATTAACGCATGAATGTTTCTTTCGGTTCGAGTTAAGCAATACTAGCTATATGAAGTTAACAGACGAGCTAATATTTGCCAGTATAGACTGGGTGTTTTTTGACGATAACCATCAAATTTTTTCTGAGTTTTCAGCTTTTTATCATTTAACAATAAAAGGTAAAAAATTGAAAATTTTCAATGCATCATCTCATCAAATAAATAATGGACAAAAGTTATCAATGCCTTTTGTTTTAAACTTTGAGAATGAAAAGTAAGTAACGGTTAATGAATATTAATAGATAGTAGGATAATTAATTAATGAAAGTTAAAGTCGCAATTTTAGGGTGTAGTGGCCGAATGGGTCGAAACTTAATCCAAGCTTCAGTAGAGCATGAAAGTATCGATCTGGTTGGTGGTAGTGTCAGATCAAGTTCATCTTTTGTTAATTTTGATCTAGGTGAACTTGCTGGTATTGGGGCAATAGGTCAAAAAACTGTAACAGATATTAATGAATTGTTAGCTGCTGATGTACTCATTGATTTTACCTCTATCGAGGCTACTTTTGATAACTTAGCTTGGTGTAAGAACAATAATAAAGCATTGGTTATTGGCACCACAGGTTTTAGTGATGAACAAGTAGCAACTCTCATAGAAATGGGTACTGATATCCCTGTGATATTAGCGCCCAATACCAGTGTTGGTGTTAACTTAATGTTTAAGCTGCTTGAAATTACTGCCAAAGCTATCGGTGACTACACTGACATAGAAATTTTTGAAGCACATCATCGCTTTAAAAAAGATGCACCTTCAGGCACTGCCGTTAAAATGGGGCAGGTGATTGCTAAAACGTTAGGGCGAGACTTAAATAAATGTGCAGTTTATGGACGTGAAGGTATTACGCAAGAGCGTGATCCTCAAACCATAGGTTTTGCAACGGTTAGAGCTGGAGATATTGTTGGTGAACACACCGCATTTTTTGCTGACCTAGGTGAGCGTATTGAAATTACTCACAAAGCTAGCTCTAGAATGACTTTTGCGTTAGGTGCGATGCGTGCTGCATTTTGGCTAAAAGATGCTGATGCAGGATTTTATGATATGCAAGATGTACTGGGTCTTAAAGACTGATTTTTTAGCGGTTAAATATAGTGGTTAAATTAATAAGTGTTACTTTTGGCTGTTTTGACGTAATAACGTCGAAACAGGCTTGTTTTTATATATTTTACTAGACGAAAGTACGTTGTAGGCGTAGAATAAGTGGATTTTGTCAAAAATTTAAACAATTAGTTGTTTTTGACCTGTTACTAAAAATTTTGCTAATTATTTATTGATGGCTAAATTTTTATAACCGGACCCTGAATCAGTTCACATATTTTATGCTTAAGGGTGATTTTACTAAACTATTACCCCTAAGTTACTTTCTTCTTTTTCGGAGGTTAAATTGGCTAAATCTGCTATTTTAGTGCTTGAAGACGGCACTGTTTTTAAAGGCACCGCAATTGGCGCACAAGGGGTCTCTGTTGGTGAGGTAGTATTTAATACTTCAATGACAGGTTATCAAGAAATTCTTACGGACCCTTCATACGCAGAACAAATTATTACCCTTACTTACCCCCACATTGGCAATACTGGTACTAACAGTGAAGACCAAGAGTCTGATTCTATTTGGGCAAAAGGTTTAGTCATACGTGACTTACCCTTACTTGCGAGTAACTTTAGAAACGAAGAAAATTTAAGTGCCTATTTAATTCGCCACAATATTCTGGGTATTAGTAATATTGATACGCGAAAGTTGACCCGTATTCTTCGTCAAAAAGGCGCTCAAAACGGTTGTATACTGACATTGGACGATGTAAATGATACTGATAGTATTAATGGTGCATTAGCTAAGGCCACCGCTTTCCCTGGTTTAAAAGGCTTGGATTTGGCAAAAATTGTTTCAACCAAAGAACAATATACTTGGGTTGATGGTTCATGGGAATTGGGGCAAGGTTTTAGTAAACCACTTGAAAAATTATTGTTAGATGACAATAAAGACGTATTTCACGTTGTTGCTTATGATTTTGGTGCCAAACGTAATATATTACGTATGTTGGCAGACCGAGGTTGTAAACTTACCGTGGTACCTGCACAAACTTCTGCTGCTGACGTATTAGCAATGAATCCTGATGGCATATTTTTATCAAATGGTCCTGGTGACCCAGAGCCTTGTGTTTATGCTATCGATGCAATTAAAACATTTTTAGAAACAGATATCCCTATATTTGGTATTTGTTTAGGCCATCAGCTACTAGGTTTAGCCAGTGGTGCTAAAACCATGAAAATGAAATTTGGCCATCATGGTGCAAATCATCCCGTAAAAGATTTTAATCGTGATGTTGTCATGATCACATCTCAAAATCATGGTTTTGCGGTTGATGAAGATTCTTTGCCAACCAACTTGAAAATAACACATAAATCATTGTTTGATGGTTCTTTACAAGGTATTCACCGTACAGACAAACCAGCGTTTAGCTTTCAAGGTCACCCAGAAGCAAGCCCCGGTCCAGCAGATGCTGCACCTTTGTTTGATCACTTTATTGACTTAATCAAAAGCTACCAAGCAAAACAAGCTTAAGCCCCGCAGACAAGACAGAGAGAAGAAAATGGCAAAACGTACCGACTTAAAAAGTATCTTGATCTTAGGCGCAGGCCCAATTGTTATTGGTCAAGCATGTGAGTTTGATTATTCTGGCGCACAAGCATGTAAAGCACTTCGTGAAGAAGGTTATCGAGTTATTCTAGTTAACTCTAACCCGGCAACGATAATGACTGATCCTGATATGGCTGATGCGACTTACATCGAACCAATTCATTGGGAAGTTGTGCGCAAAATTATTGAGAAAGAACGTCCTTGTGCTGTACTACCGACTATGGGCGGTCAAACCGCATTAAATTGTGCGTTAGAATTAGAAGCAAAAGGTGTACTAAAAGAATTTAACGTTGAAATGATTGGCGCAACGGCTGATGCTATTGATAAAGCAGAAGACAGAAGTCGTTTTGATAAAGCAATGAAAGCCATTGGATTAGATACTCCAAGGGCTGAAATTGTTCATACTATCGAAGAAGCATTGGCAGCAAGCAAGCACTTGGGTTTTCCTTGTATTATTCGTCCATCATTTACTATGGGTGGAACAGGTGGCGGGATTGCTTACAATGTTGAAGAATTCATTGAAATTTGTACCCGTGGTTTAGATCTCTCACCAACAAGTGAATTATTAATTGATGAGTCACTTATTGGTTGGAAAGAGTATGAAATGGAAGTGGTCCGCGACAAAAATGATAACTGCATCATTGTTTGTGCGATAGAAAACTTTGACCCTATGGGTATTCATACGGGTGACTCAATTACGGTTGCTCCAGCGCAAACGCTAACAGATAAAGAATATCAAATCATGCGTAATGCCTCGCTTGCAGTGCTGCGAGAGATAGGTGTTGAAACAGGTGGTTCAAACGTTCAGTTTGGTATATGTCCAGATACTGGCCGTATGGTTATTATTGAAATGAACCCACGTGTTTCTCGTTCATCTGCGCTTGCCTCTAAAGCTACGGGCTTCCCAATTGCCAAAATTGCTGCCAAATTAGCAATAGGTTATACCCTTGATGAGTTAACAAACGATATTACTGGTGGTAAAACTCCAGCATCATTTGAACCTACCATTGATTATGTTGTTACTAAAATTCCTCGTTTTAACTTTGAAAAATTTGCCGGTTGTGAAGACAGGTTAACGACACAAATGAAGTCTGTTGGTGAAGTCATGGCTATTGGCCGTAACCAACAAGAGTCGATGCAAAAGGCATTGCGTGGTTTAGAAGTCGGTGTCAATGGCTTTGACTCTATGGTTGATGTAACGCAACCGGGTGCTAAAACTAAAATCATGCATGAACTTCAAGAAGCAGGTAGCGACCGAATTTGGTACGTAGCTGATGCTTTCCGTTTAGGTCTAACGGTAGATGATATTTACAGACTCACTAAAATTGATCGTTGGTTCCTAATACAAATTGAAGACATCGTTTTAGAAGAAGCCAATGTCCGCAGTGGTGGCTTAAAAGTCCTTACGCCTGACTATTTACGTCAACTTAAGCGTAAAGGTTTTGCTGATGCACGTCTTGCTGACGTTATTGGTGTATCTGAAGCTGAAATTCGTAAGAAACGTCATAATGCAGGTATCTACCCAGTGTATAAGCGTGTTGATACTTGTGCAGCAGAGTTCAGTTCTGATACGGCGTATATGTATTCAACTTATGATGAAGAATGTGAAGCAAATCCTACCGATAAAGAATCCATTATGATTCTAGGTGGTGGCCCAAACCGTATTGGTCAAGGTATAGAATTTGATTACTGTTGTGTCCATGCTGCATTAGCACTTCGAGAAGATGGTTATGAAACCATTATGGTCAATTGTAACCCTGAAACTGTTTCTACCGATTATGATACGTCAGACCGCCTGTACTTTGAGTCGATTACCTTTGAAGATGTATTAGAAATTGTGCGTATTGAAAAGCCTAAAGGTGTTATTGTTCAATACGGTGGTCAAACCCCACTTAAATTGGCACGTGCATTAGAAGCCGCAGGCGTCCCCATTATTGGTACATCACCTGATGCCATCGACCGAGCTGAAGACAGAGAACGTTTTCAGCAAGCTGTTGACCGTTTAGGGTTATTACAACCCAAAAATGCCACAGTTACTTCTATTGATGAAGCAATGGCTAAAGCTGAAACCATTGGTTTCCCTTTAGTTGTTCGTCCTTCCTATGTCCTTGGTGGTCGAGCGATGGAAATTGTTTATGACTTAGATGACTTACGTCGCTATATGACAGATGCAGTGAGTGTGTCTAATGACTCTCCTATACTGCTTGATCACTTTCTAGATGATGCTATTGAAGTTGATATTGATGTGATTTGTGACGGCACTGATGTTGTTGTCGGTGGTATTATGCAGCATATTGAGCAAGCAGGTGTTCATTCAGGTGATAGTGCCTGTTCATTACCCGCGTATAGTTTAAGTCAAGAAATTCAAGATGTGATGCGTAAGCAAGTCACTGACTTAGCATTTGAGCTAGGTGTTATTGGTTTAATGAACACACAAATGGCGGTCAAAGATAACGAAGTTTATTTAATTGAAGTAAACCCTCGTGCAGCCAGAACAGTTCCCTTTGTTTCAAAAGCGACGTCGGTACCACTAGCTAAAATTGGTGCTCGTGTTATGGCAGGTAAGTCACTCGCTGAGCAAGGTATTACTCATGAAGTTATTCCGCCATATTTTTCTGTCAAAGAAGTGGTTATTCCCTTTAACAAGTTCCATGGAAGTGATCCTCTTGTTGGCCCAGAAATGCGCTCAACAGGAGAAGTAATGGGTGTTGGTGACACATTTGAAGAAGCCTATGCTAAAGCTAGCCTAGGTGCTGGTGTTTCAGTCCCTAAATCAGGTCGCGCATTAATTTCTGTTCGTAACAGTGATAAATTTCGTGTGGTTGAACTGGCTAAAAAAATGGTTGAGCTAGGTTATGAACTCGATGCAACTCATGGAACAGCAGTTGTGTTAGGTGAAGCTAATGTACCTGTTCGTCTTGTAAATAAAGTACACGAAGGTCGTCCACATATTCTTGATAGAATTAAAAACAGTGAGTATAGTTATATCATCAATACGACTGAAGGTCGTAAGGCAATCGAAGACTCAAAAGTATTACGAGGCGGTGCGTTACGTTATAAAGTTGCTTATACTACCACTTTAAATGGGGCATTTGCTGCTTGTATGGCTCATGCTGCAGACGATAGAAATATAGTCACGTCTATTCAAGAGTTACATAAACGTTGTAGCTAATGATAGTTATCATAAAGTAGATAAGCGTTATTCAACGGTGGTCCATCTTATTAAAGTGAGCCACCTTTGTTATTAAATTTAATGAACGAACAAACCGTTTATATTACGGGAATGGAATAAAAGGTTAGGGAATAAAATGAGTTTATATCCAATGACGTTATCGGGTGCAGATGCATTACGTAATGAACTACACCAGTTAAAAACAGTTAAGCGTCCTGAGATAGTTGCTTCTATTGCAGTGGCGCGTGAACATGGCGACTTAAAAGAAAATGCTGAATATCATGCCGCACGTGAACAACAAGGTTTTTGTGAAGGTCGTATTCAAGATATTGAAGGAAAATTGGGTAATGCTCAAATCATTGATATCTCTAAAATTACCAATACAGGTAAAGTAATCTTTGGCGTAACAGTTACCTTGTTAAACCTTGATACGGATGAAGAAGTGACTTATAAAATTGTTGGTGATGATGAGGCGAATATTAAGCAGCATCGAATCTCAGTCAACTCACCTATCGCTAGAGGTTTAATCGGTAAAATGGTTGACTCAGAAATTGAAATTACTACGCCGGGTGGTATGGTCGAATATGAAATTATTGCGGTTGTATATTAAGGGTTTAATTTAGTTACTGTAAATTCATTACCGCTCAAATCAGCCCAATACTCTTGTGAGTGTTGGGTTTTTTTATCTTTGTATTACTCGATTTTATTGAAATGATGATGTTACGGCTATTACAATGTAGATTAAGTGACAAGGTTTTACTTTACCAATATTAACCATTCCACTTAATGAGACGGTTAGAATTACTCATAATAAATAATGCTAACCGGCCGACCTCTAAGAAGAGTAGCTAATACTACATATTACTATAAGCTGTCTCTAACCAATTCATCCGTTCTATATACCAAGACTTTAAATGCTCGACCTCTTCATCGTAAGTCTCAAATACAACAGGATTAGGCCAAACATACATACCAATAGTATTCCATTTGTCATCATTTTCTTGTTGGGCCCACTGCAGATTTTTAGCGTAGTTATCAATTTTATCTAAAATAAATTGCTGATTCTGCTTAAAGTAAGCGAAGCGGGTCTTAATTTTAGCGACAAACGCGGGGTCTTGAAATAAACGGCTATACCAAGGGTGGTCTTTGACCCAGAATCCTTCAGCATATCGACTGTCGGCGTAATCCACATTACCAAACGATAAATCAAAGTCCCACAATGGACCCATGTTGATTTTCTCGCCGGGGATTAAATTTAAATAAATACTCGAGAAAGATTTAGAATCAACATTTTTGGTGATTTCACTAATTAAATACCAATCAATAAAACTGTCAACATTAATATATTTCTGATAACCATTAACCGAGTCTCTATATTGGGCGCTCATGAGTACATTTTCAAACTCATTTATGTAGTTTCTGATGTAATTGTATTCACTGCTGTCTTGTACGACATCAGGGGATTTGATGTTAAGTAAAAAATTGCCTGTACGAAAAGAAATATCGTCGGGGTCTAATCGTTGTGGTTGATCAATTTCTAACAAATAACCGGTGTCACCGATGGCGACTCTTTGGGAACCTTCTTCTACTTTTTCGGTAATATTGTAGGTGCCATTGTAACTATCATTTATATAGACTTCAGCAAAGGTGCTTTTAGGTGTCCAGTCTAATTGGCTAATGTAGCCCATTTCAAAGGCGATAGTGTTGCGTAGCATTGTCTTGTCTGAATATTCAGCGATGAACAGCCATTTCTTTTTTGACGGCATGCCTAAAAATTCACTTTTATCACTCAGTTTCATCTGATAAGGCTTTTTGGGATGTTGCCAGGTAGAATTACCACGGCCTCTAATTTTCATTGAGGTATCTGCCATATCCGCAAATTCTCGCCCACCGTCAATTGAGACAGTGCCGTTAACATAATCATCTTTTGAGGTGATTTCGGACCAATTTTCTATAGCAATGGAGATAACCGGTAATCCCGTAAATTTGGTCAAGTCAACTTGATATTGAGCAACTTGACCGTCACTCATGGCTACTTGGTATGTGACTAGCTGACTAAAATCGTTACTTGTAACATTACTCGTTTGTACTTCACCGTTGATGGTAACTTCGGCACCACCGTGATCAAAGGTCGCCACTAAATTATTAACAGGTACATTAGTGGTTATACGCGCTGAAACAACACCTGAAGTAATCGATGAAGTCACATCATCATTCAAACTAGGGTTATATGACTGTAAAAAAGTAAACTGGGTCAACTCGGTATTACCAACAGGCTCTTCAATTGGCGCTATTATTGGTTCTGCTGCTTGCTCAGAATTACCACAAGCAGTTAAAGAAATTATTACTAAGGTCAATACGCTAAGGTATTTAAAATTCATGTTGTCATTTCCTATCTTAAATAGTTTATTATTTTTATCTAAATTTAACGAAAATAGATTGAGACAATAATATGTCACTGACTTATTATTTGATTTAAAGCGATCTATCTGCACCTGAATTTAAGCATTTACTTACAATTTATATTCTTAAATTACGTTACTTATGTCATTGAAAGGGCTTACAATATCAAAATTATAGGCAATTATCTATGGGTTTTAATCTAAACTAGGTTAACTTGGTTTTAGTGTCATATAATCAGCCTGTATTAGCAACTAGCCAGTTTTATTGAATGTTAGTTTATATAATGTCGTCGCTGTGCAGTCTTTTTTGAAATGAATTGAGCAGTATTGATGTGTAGATGAAGTGTGTTTTAGCTAAATTTCAGATAGTCGATTACTCGAAAGCTCATTGCTATTTTGTGCAGAATATTAAAAGCGATGTTAATTAACTTTAAATAAGGCCAACTTACTCAAGTTTGAATAAGTTAACATTATTTGAAAGCATAAGTTAAAGCTTAGGTATACGTATTTTTTTTTCATCCGATTGACGGTAAATAACTAAAGTTTTACCAATTTCTTGAATTTTAGTTGCCTTGGTTTCACGGCAAATAGCGTCAATAATTAAAGTTTTTGTTTCACGGTCGTCAGTAGGAATCTTTACTTTGATTAATTCATGATGGCTCAGGGCATAATCAATTTCAGCGACAACAGCTTCAGTTAAACCGTTATTTCCTAATAAAACCACTGGTTTAAGAGGATGTGCAACACCTTTTAAGTGTTGTATTTGTTTTTTATTTAAGGTCATTTACAATTTTCGTTACAAGTTAGCTTGAATTCGGACTATTTTACCCTTATCTAGTTTGTAATACTAATACAAACCACTTAAATGTTTATTTTTTAAATCATATTATTGATTATTGATTAACATTAATAAGTTTTATTTTTGAGTGATGCATAAACAATGGCTAAAAAGAAATTATCTAATAGCAGCATGAAGTGGATGCAAGAGCATTTTGAAGATGAGTTTGTCAAAAAAGCCCAAAAGTTGGGACTTCGTTCACGTGCTGTTTTTAAACTTGAAGAAATCAATAATAAAGATAAATTGATTAAACCCGGTATGACAGTCGTCGATCTGGGTGCAGCTCCCGGTGGTTGGTCTGAATATGCGGTAAAAGTTGTCGGTGATAAGGGGCAGGTCATTGCTTGTGATATATTACCTATGGACTCTATTGCTGGCGTTGATTTTCTTGAAGGTGACTTCAGAGAAGAAGCTGTGTTAAATGCGTTGCTAAACCGTATCGATGGTAAAAATATCGATATTGTGATGTCTGACATGGCGGCAAATATGACAGGTAATGAATCAGCTGATTCAGCACGTAGTATGTATTTAGTAGAACTCGCATTAGCGATGTGTAATGACGTTTTAAAGAAAAATGGGTCATTTGTTGTTAAGGTTTTTCAAGGTGATGGCTTTGAACAGTTTATGAAAGATCTACGAGCAGACTTTAAAACAGTTAAAACCCGTAAACCAGAATCTTCACGAGCGCGGTCTCGAGAAGTTTATCTAGTAGCCACTGGCTTTAAATTGTAGTAAATTACAGTATAGTGTATACAGGTTGTATTTTACTTAGAGTAAAGGAATGGATTTCCCATTTTTTATAAAATTTTTCAAGTGGCTTTACAAATAAAGCTACAAATTTCAAGAGGTTATTAAGTTGAGCGATATGGCAAAAAATCTTATTTTATGGTTAGTCATTGCAGTAGTGTTAATGTCAGTATTTCAGAGTTTTACTCCTAATACGGCAAATGATAAGCAAGTTGATTACACCGCTTTTATTCAAGATGTTCGTCAAGGACAAGTTCGTGATGCGAATGTTGGTCGAGATGGCGTAATAAAAGGCACAATGCGTGACGGTACTGATTACATTACAGTCATTCCTGGTGCTTATGACCGCGACTTAATTAATGACCTTGTTAAGCAAGGTGTTAAAGCTAATGGTGAGATGCCAGAAGAAACTAGTTTTTTAACCACTATTTTTATTTCTTGGTTCCCAATGATTTTGCTTATCGGTGTATGGATTTTCTTCATGCGTCAAATGCAAGGTGGTGGCGGTAAGGGGGCTATGTCTTTTGGTAAGTCTAAAGCACGCTTATTAGGTGAAGATCAGGTTCAAACGACTTTTGCTGATGTCGCCGGTTGTGACGAAGCTAAAGAAGAAGTTTCTGAATTAGTAGACTACCTAAAAGAGCCCACAAGATTTCAAAAACTAGGGGGTCGTATTCCATCGGGTGTTTTACTTGTCGGTCAGCCGGGCACAGGTAAAACTTTATTAGCCAAAGCTATTGCTGGTGAAGCTAAAGTTCCTTTCTTTACTATCTCAGGCTCAGATTTTGTTGAAATGTTTGTTGGTGTTGGTGCTTCACGTGTTCGTGATATGTTTGAACAAGCTAAAAAATCAGCCCCTTGTATTATCTTCATTGATGAGATTGATGCCGTAGGTCGAAAACGTGGTTCTGGCATGGGCGGTGGGCACGATGAACGTGAACAAACACTTAACCAAATGTTAGTTGAGATGGATGGTTTTGAAGGTAATGAAGGTGTTATCGTTATTGCCGCGACTAACCGTCCAGATGTACTAGACCCCGCTTTATTACGCCCTGGTCGTTTTGACCGTCAAGTAGAAGTTGGCTTACCTGACATCCGTGGTCGCGAACAAATTCTTAAAGTACATATGCGTAAAGTGCCTTTAGGTGATGATGTTGAACCTTCGTTAATTGCTCGTGGTACGCCAGGCTTTTCTGGTGCTGACTTAGCAAACCTAGTTAATGAAGCCGCATTGTTTGCCGCAAGAAGTTCACGTCGTGTTGTTGGTATGGCTGAATTTGACCGAGCTAAAGATAAAATCATGATGGGCTCTGAGCGTCGTTCGATGGTAATGGGTGAAGCTGAAAAAGAAATGACAGCTTATCATGAAGCAGGTCATGCTATCGTTGGTCGTTTAGTGCCAGACCATGACCCTGTTTATAAAGTCAGTATTATTCCTCGCGGACGAGCACTTGGCGTAACGATGTATTTACCTGAGCAAGACAGATTCAGCCATTCTAAAGAACATTTAGAAAGTCGTATTTCATCTTTATATGGTGGTCGTATTGCTGAAGAAGTTATTTATGGTGCTGATAAAGTGTCAACCGGTGCATCTAATGATATTGAACGTGCTACAGATATTGCTCGTAAAATGGTTACTCAATGGGGCTTATCTGAAAAAATGGGACCTATGTTATATGCTGAAGAAGAGGGTGAAGTTTTCTTAGGTGGTGGTTCGGGTAAGTCAATGCATATGTCTGATGAAACAGCTAAGAATATTGATTCAGAAATTAAAGACTTTGTTCACCGTAATTACCAGCGAGCAGAGCAAATAATTAAAGCTAATTTAGACATCTTACATGCGATGAAAGACGCCTTAATGTTATATGAAACTATTGATGCGAAACAAATTGATGATTTAATGGCTAGAACAGATGTTCGTCCACCAACTGACTTACATGATATAAAATCGGATAAAAATGATAAATCGCCACCAAAATCTGAAAATGACGAAAAATCAAAGACGGATTTAAATAATCCTTCAGATCTTCCTGCAAGTTAAGGTTAAAAGATCAGAAAACAGCCCTAATGTTTACTAACATTAGGGCTTTCTTTTATAAAATTATTAAAGAGTGTTACTTTGCAGTTAAATTGTAATGGTAAAATTTTAAATTTAGATAAACCTCAAGTGATGGGTATTTTAAATGTAACACCCGACTCATTTTCCGATGGGGGGCATTTTAATCGTATCGATACTGCTTTAGCTCAAGCTGAACAAATGATTAATGATGGTGCTGCTGTTATTGACGTTGGTGGCGAGTCTACTAGGCCAGGGGCACCCGATGTCAGTGAATCAGAGGAAATATCAAGAGTTATTCCGGTCTTAAAAGCGATCAAACAGCGCTTTGATGTCATTGTTTCTATCGATACCAGTAAAGCTCATGTAATGAGTGAAGCGATCGAACAAGGCGCGGGTTTAATTAATGATGTGAGAGCGCTGCAAAATAAAGATTGTATCAGTGCTGTTGCCCAATCAGATGTTGCAATTTGTCTGATGCATATGCAAGGACTACCACGGACAATGCAACATTCGCCTCATTATGATGATTTATTTAATGATATTTCATTATTTTTTCAAGCACGCATTTCAGCTTGTGAAGCTGCGGGTATAAAGAGATCCCAATTAGTTCTAGATCCTGGTTTTGGCTTTGGTAAAACATTAGACCAAAATTATCAATTGCTTGCTAGCTTAAACACCTTTCAAGCTTTAAAATTACCGATACTTGCGGGTATGTCCCGTAAGTCTATGATTGGTAATTTATTAAATAGAGAGCTTGATCAGCGCCTGCCAGGTAGTTTGGCGGCTGCTCTTATTGCCGCTCAGCAAGGGGCAAAAATCATTCGTGTTCACGATGTCAAAGAAACTGTGGATGCATTAATAGTATTAGACAAGGTTAGTTTATTTAGTTAATGACTACTTTAAATTAATTAATAATAGGAAGTTATATGTCTCAAAGAAAATATTTTGGTACCGATGGTATTCGTGGTTTAGTTGGGCAATACCCCATTACCCCAGATTTCGTCATGAAATTAGGCTATGCCGCTGGTAAAGTAATGGCGGCTAAGGGCACTAAAAAAGTGCTTGTTGGTAAAGATACCCGTATCTCTGGTTACATGCTTGAGTCTGCATTAGAAGCCGGGTTTTCAGCGGCTGGTGTTGATATTGGACTATTAGGGCCAATGCCGACACCTGCTATCGCTTATTTAACTAAAACTTTTCGAGCAGAGGCAGGCATTGTTATTAGTGCCTCACATAACCCTTTTTATGATAATGGTATTAAATTTTTCTCTCAATCAGGTCAAAAACTGGCCGATGATGTAGAAGCGGCAATAGAAGCCGAGCTAGATAAGGACATGCACTGTGTTGAATCAGCCCAGTTAGGTAAAGCGACTCGTATTGATGATGCAGCAGGGCGTTATATTGAGTTTTGTAAAAGTAACTTTCCCAGCCAGATGTCATTAAGTGGTTTGAAAATAGTGGTTGATTGCGCCCATGGGGCAACGTATCACATCGCACCAAAAGTATTTGCTGAACTTGGTGCAACCGTTATTGAAATTGGTACTAAGCCAAATGGTACCAACATTAATGATAAGTGTGGTGCAACTTCAATGGAAGGAATATCAAAAGCTGTCGTTGAGCATGGTGCGGATTTAGGGATTGCACTCGATGGCGATGGTGATCGTCTGATGATGGTTGATCATACCGGTTATGTTATCGATGGCGACGAAGTTGTCTATATTATCGCTCGTAACGACTTGCAAACAGGTAATATGCATGGTGGTGTCGTTGGTACACTAATGAGCAATATGGGCTTAGAGTTAGCCTTAGCTGAATTAGATATTCCTTTTGCTAGAAGTAACGTTGGTGACCGCCACGTGATGGAGATGTTAGCAAACAAAGGCTGGCACTTAGGTGCTGAAAACTCAGGCCACATCATTAATTTAAACCATACCTCTACAGGTGATGGCATTATTGCCGCACTTAATGTGCTAACCGCTGTCTGTGGCTCAGGTAAAACCTTGCTTGAACTTCGACAGGGTATGACCAAACTGCCACAAATTTTAGTTAATGTTCGCTTTTCTGGTGACACAGACCCGATTAATGCAGTCAATGTAACTGCTTCTGTTGATAACGTTAACGAAATCCTTAAAGGTCGTGGACGAGTATTATTAAGAAAATCAGGAACAGAGCCCCTTATTAGAGTGATGGTTGAAGGACCTGATTTAGACGAAGTTACCAAACTTGCCAATCAAATTGCCGATGCGGTTAAAGAAGCGAGTTAATTGAAAAATGTACGCAAAGGTATTGTCTTATAGACTTGTTATGAGTGAATAATAGACAAACAAACAAGATATTAATCATAATACTTGTAACTTATTCATAGGTTAGTTAATATCTTGCCGCCTTGATTTAGGAAAGATAAATGAAAAGACCATTAATAGTTGCTGCCAATTGGAAAATGAACGGTGGCTTAGCGTTAATCGAGCAAATGACTAACGCATTTAACGGCTTTGTTGTAAATGACAATGTTGAAATTGTCATTTGCCCAAGTTTTCCTTATTTAGCTGCTTTCACTGCAGCTGCAAAAACTGCAAACCTTAATGAACATATTCATCTAGGGGCTCAGAATGTAAGTGCTCAAGAGAATGGGGCATTTACCGGTGAAGTATCAACCGGTATGTTAAAAGATGTATCAGTAAGTTATGTTATTGTTGGCCATTCAGAGCGCAGAAGTTTATACAGTGAAACTAGTGTGGTTATTGCTGAAAAAGTAAAGTCTGTACTTGAGGCTGGTTTAACACCGATTTTATGTATTGGTGAGAGTGAAGCACAGCGAGTAGCTGAGCAAACAAATGAAATTCTAGCTTCACAATTACAAGCTGTCATTGATATAATAGGTATCGAAAAATTTGTTGATGTTGTTATTGCTTATGAACCCGTTTGGGCTATTGGCACTGGAAAAACAGCATCCCCCAATGTGGCACAAAAAACACATCAATTTATTCGTCAATTTTTGACAAATATAGACTCCGATGTAGCTAATAAAGTGCCTTTGTTATATGGTGGCAGCCTAAATGCTACCACCAGTGAAGAATTGTTCGCACAAACTGATATAGACGGTGGTTTAATCGGTGGTGCTAGTTTGAAGGTTGATGAATTCAAAGTAATTTGTTCAACCGCTAAAGGAATATAAAAAATGTTGTATGAAATTTTAATTGTTGTTTATTTAATCATTGCTCTATGTCTTATTGGTTTAGTATTAATCCAACAGGGTAAAGGTGCTGATATGGGCGCATCTTTTGGCGCTGGCTCATCGACTACTATTTTTGGCTCAAATGGCTCGGGTAATTTTTTAACTAAAATGACTACCTGGTTAGCGGTTGGTTTTTTTGTTATTAGCTTACTTTTAGGTAACCTAACGGCAAGTAAAACTAAACAAGGCGATGAATGGGACAACTTAGCTGTCCCCACTGAACAAATGGCAACTGATGCAATTCCAACAGAAAGTGCTGAACCGGTAATTACTATTGAAAACAGTGATGTACCAGCAGGTGATGCGACTAAAAAAGCTGACGATAGCGACGTGCCAAACTAGTTTCTATAAAAATTACGGCTATAGTTGAATTATTATAATCCCTATTTAGTCAGTAGTTTTTCAAAATATTTAATTGTATTATTCATTATGCCTCATGATGAATAATACAGCGTAGAAAAGTAAACCGTTTAAATTTAGTATTGCGCGGATGTGGCGGAATTGGTAGACGCGCCAGCTTGAGGGGCTGGTGATTTAGGTCGTGGGGGTTCAAGTCCCCCCATCCGCACCACTAAATTGACAACAATAGATATTTAAAGGCTAATTCATGATGAATTGGCCTTTTTTTTTGTCAATTACTTTTCCTATCACTCAATAAGTATTTAATGACATCATTTGTTTATTAAAGTCATTATTTTATGCTGTTAATGAGGAGTGTAGAATATTTAGCAACTAATTTGGTGATTTTCCTAGCCATCCATAGGGCATCTCGTATACCGTAGTATTCTTTAAATATTGATGGAAATTGATCTTGCAGCCTATTATTCAAATCACCGACGTTAATAAAGTTTATGACAGTGGTTTTCAAGCACTGAAGAATATTAACTTATCAATAAAACCGGCTGAAATTTTTGCCTTATTAGGGCCAAACGGAGCAGGTAAAACAACACTCATTAGTACGATTTGTGGCATTGTTGATGCCAGCTCGGGGAAAATTACGGTTGATGGTAAAGATATTGTTGCGGGTTACCGACATACGCGTGAACTTATTGGCTTAGTACCACAAGAGTTAACTACGGATGCTTTTGAAACAGTATGGTCTACCGTTTCATTTAGCCGTGGATTATTTGGTAAAAAACCCAACCCTGCTTTTATTGAGGAAACACTCAAGTCATTATCGCTTTGGGATAAAAAAGACAATCGCATGATTGAATTATCTGGTGGTATGAAACGACGAGTGATGATTGCAAAGGCACTGTCTCATCAACCAACCATTTTATTTTTAGATGAACCTACCGCTGGTGTTGATGTAGAGTTGCGCAAAGATATGTGGCAATTAGTCAGGCAATTACGTAACGATGGCGTAACTATAATCTTAACGACACACTATATTGAAGAAGCTGAGGAAATAGCAGACCGTATTGGTGTTATTAAAAATGGTCAACTTATTTTGGTTGAAGATAAAACAGTTTTAATGGATCAACTAGGGAAGAAACAGTTAATTCTCCATTTAAAAGAACCATTAACAGCGATACCTTCGGCTATGACTGATTTTAATTTACAGATTAAAAATGATGGTCTGCAATTAATTTACAGTTATGACACTAGTGAAGAACACACGGGGATCTCTGCTTTACTCCAGCATTTGTCAGAAGCAAATATAGGCTTTAAAGATATCAACACAGATCAAAGCTCGTTAGAAGATATCTTTGTCTCACTAGTAAGGGAAACAAAATGAATCGTTACGCTGTTATGGCTATTTATAAATTTGAAATGGCGCGAACTAAACGCACTATTTTCCAAAGCATTATCTCTCCAGTTATATCTACTTCACTTTACTTTATTGTTTTTGGCTCTGCAATTGGCTCGCGTATTACCGAAATAGACGGTATTAGTTATGGTGCTTTTATTGTCCCAGGATTAATTATGTTATCTGTATTAACACAAAGTATTTCAAATGCGTCTTTTGGTATATATTTTCCTAAATTCACCGGTACTATTTATGAGTTACTTTCTGCTCCGATATCTTCTTTTGAAATTTTGCTTGGTTATGTTGGCGCTGCTGCAACTAAATCGATTGTCTTAGCGTTAATTATATTAGCGACAGCGCATCTATTTGTTCCACTTGAAATAGCACATCCTGTTTGGATGTTATTCTTTCTCGTGTTAACGGCGGTAACTTTCAGCTTGTTTGGTTTTATTATCGGTATATGGGCAGACAACTTTGAAAAGCTACAAGTGATCCCACTGATTATTATTACTCCGCTGGTATTTTTAGGGGGTACTTTTTATTCTGTCAGTATGTTGCCACCATTTTGGCAAACAGTGACACAATTCAATCCAGTATTTTATTTAATTAGTGGTTTTAGATGGAGTTTTTATGGTGTGGCGGAGGTAAGTTTAGCCACTACTTTTGGTGTGATGGGCGGACTTTTAGCTTTATGTTTATTAGCGGTTACTTGGATATTTAAAAGTGGCTATCAGATAAAGCAATAACCGCAATAAGAACAGTGCTAACTATTGGTAAGTATGATGACCTCGGTCATCAATCCTCAATTCATTACTCATCTATAAGAAAAATCACCTTGTCGGTAATATTATTGGCAAGGTTTGAATAGGTAGATAGTCTTTTGGCTCTGACAGGTATTTGTATACGGCAACATGGTCGAGGTTTTTGCAGACAGAAAAAAAGGACAAAAAAGTCAAATAGGTGGTTTTTTTAAATTAGTTTAGAACAGGTTTTGATGAAATAGAGTTTGACTCAAACTCAAACTCAAAATTTATTCTGTTTTATTCTGTTTTATTTTGTCGCAATACCATTGAAAAACATATCAAAAAAATCAACAGAGTCTTTTGTTATATCAATATACTGAGGTGCTATCGTCATATCGGGAATAGATTCAATAGCACCGGCAATAATATTTTCAGCGACAATTAAATTTACTTCACGAATACTTTTATCAGCAATACCTGATTGGACCATAGCACCAAATAGATCCCTTATTTTTCGAGCAATCACTTCCTTTTCTTCTCTTTTTGCTAATGGTAATGACCAGATAGTGGCATAACGAATTAAAGGACCTTGCTCACCCACTTGTATAGCAAAAATTGTACGGGCAGAGTAAGCGAGTTTATTTATACCATTTAAATCCTTAGTAATCGTATCAGTTAAAACCGATTGTTCAATTGAAAAGGTTCTATCGATACACTTACTTAATAAGTCTTCTTTGTTTATTATATGATGATAAAATGCACCTTTAGTCACACCAAGTGATCGAGTAAGCTCATCTAAAGAAGTACCCCTAAAGCCTTTTTTATTAAAAAAATGGGAACCAACGATTAAGAAAGTTTCTTGCTTTGTACTGTCTTGTTCATTTCGATAAAAGCCTGTTGGCACCTCATGCCCTTCACCAAAAGCCATCGTAGTAAAGTCAAAATGTTTATTGGTGTTTTTTAAGCCATATTTAATAATACTTAGCCACTCTTCACAGCCACTTTTTCGATTTTCTTTATTAATATCGTATAACCAAACGGGTAACCAGAAAATATTACCCCAAATCGCGATAGCTGCTTTACTTGGCGATTTCGCCTGCATGCTTCCATCATTAATTCCATCATTAATTAACGCTTTAACTTGGATAACAAAATAATGGTAGTACTGATGAATTTCTTTTTGATGTTCTGTAGATAACGATGCTATCTCAGTGAAACCGACTAAATGACCACGATTACCGTTAAAAATATCGTCCCAGCATTCGAAATTAAGTCTAAATAATATTTCAAGCTTATCAATGGCTAAGCCTGGAGATGAAAGTGCCTTATCAAGGATGTCTTTGATTTCAATGCAGGTATTTAAATAACATTGATAGATAAGATCTTCTTTTGTATGTACATAGTAATAAAGGCTTGATTGGGTTAATTCAAGTTTATTGGCTATTTGAGATAATGTTGTACCACGAGTGCCGTGAACGTTAAATAATTTAGAAGCAACAGAAATAATGCGTTTATATTTTTTATCATGTAAATGAGTTTTGCTAAACGGTGAATGGATTATATTTTTGCTATAAACGGTCATTTGATCTCAAAAATTAGACTAAATTAGACTAAAAATTAAATTAAATTAAATTATATTGTATATCAGAATACATTATTTGATATGTATATCCTATAGGTAAATTTATGAGAAATAATATATTTAATGGTTTATAAGTTTTATCGGATAATGATTAACGTTAATTTAAGTTTAAAAAACCAACGCACACTGATGGCTTAGTGTGTATGAACAGACTATTGATTAACATCAATTTGGGGGCAAATGAGTAATACACCAAGATTTTCTGTATTGATTGCGATAAGTAAATTGACGGTGCAAGGGAAAATTTTTGACCTTAAAGTGCGGGGAGGGTATAAAATCTGATGATACTAAACATAGTTTAGGTCAATATTCTTGAAGGAATGTTAACTCAGGGTCTCGGTGTTAGAGTTTTCCTGCCGAACTCCTAAACTTATAATAATAGGTTCTTAAAAGTTGACTGGTTATGAATCAGCCTTCCTTATATTTTTACTCTTTTTTCGGTAAGTAGTTGCTAATTATTTATGGCAAAATAAAAGGGTAGGCAGTCATTTAGTTTAAATTAAAATTCATTAAAGGCAAAACGACTATAGTCTACTTATATATTAAAGTTATCTGTGCAGTAAATAATTCAATTAAAGCCAGCATAAGTTCAAGATACTATTATGCCAGTTAATCACTCGATTGTACTTTTCAAGTGGCAATGCCATTAAAAAATATATGATAGAAGTCTGCAGCATCTGAGCTGATAATTTTACCATCCATTGAAAAATTCATATCGGGTATAGATTCAATAGCACCAGCTATAATATTTTCTGCAACGAGCAAATTAGTATTTTTAATCGTTTTTTCTTCAACACCTTGTTTGATTATTTCCCCAAATAAGTCTCTTATTTTACTTGTGGCGACTTCCATTGCTTTTCTTTTTTCTGGTGAAAACGACCACATAGTTGCGTAACGTATCAAAGGACCTTGTTTACCCACTTGAATATCAAATAATCGTTGAGCGGCATAGGCCAACTTATTTATAGCCGAGTCATCAAGTATAATTGCTTGCTCAAGCACTGTGTCTTCAATCTTTAATGTACGTTCAAAACATCTAGATAATAAATCATCTTTGTTTTTAATATGGTAATAAAATGCACCTTTTGTTACCCCTAAAGATTGAGCCAGTTCATCTAATGAAGTGCCTTTAAAGCCTTTTTGATTAAAGAACATAGTACCGGCTCGAAAAAAGGCTTCTTGTTTCTTTCTGTTTTGTTCTTTTTTGTTAAAACCAGCGGGGGCCATTTGAACTTCATCAAAAGTAAAGCTTTTGAATGGAAATAGTTCAGTAGAGTTTTTTAAGCCTGAATTAATCAGCATTACCCACTGTTCAAAAGTACTCTCTCTATCTGTTTGATCTACGTCGTACAACCAAACAGGAAGCCACAGGATTGTTCCCCATATGGCGTTTGAAGTTTTTGCTGGTTCAACATCTTGCATGCTTCCGTCATCTTGTCCTTCTTTGATCAAGTTAATGACTTGTATAACAAAATTACGGTAGTACTCAGAAATTTCTTTTTTATGATCAGTTGAAAGCGATGCGATTTCAGTTAAACCTGCTAAGTGCCCTCTACTACCATTAATGATGTCATTCCAACAATCGAAATTTTGCCTTAATAAAAATTTAAGTTTATCGGTAGCTAATCCTTCATGGGTTAATGCGTTCTCGACCATGGTTTGCATCTCAATACAAGTATTTAGATAACACTGGTAAACAAGTTCTTCCTTAGTTTTTACGTAATAGTAAAGGCTCGTTTTAGTTAACTGCAATTTATCTGCTATTTGAGTCAGCGTTGTTCCGCGTGTGCCATGGATATTAAAAAGTTCAGAAGCAGCTGACAAAATGGTTTTATATTTTTGATCATGCTGATTGGTTTTATTAAAGGGAGAGTTTATTTTGTTTGTTTTATTAGCAGCCATTTGATCTATTAAGCCTTAGTCAAAAATTATACTGTAAGTTCAATCACATTCTAATTTATCAATACTCACTCTGCAAGCCAAGGTTTTTTTTATTCCAATTAAATAAATTTAACTTGATAGTACGAATTTTTTTTATTTATTCGTCATATTTATGACTTTTAATCGATTATTATCCTATTTAAAGTCAAAATAATACTTGAAAGAAATTAAAACATACTGTAAGTTCAAATAAATGTATTGATAACTATATATCCAAGACTGTTAAGTAAAGCAATAAAATCAGTCATTGTTGATAGGAAATTACAAATGAGTTTGCAAAACCATGACATTAAAATTGATCAAGTTATTGCTAAAAAAGTAGTAGAAGAAATCATTAAAATCACAAAGAAAGGTAGTGCCTTTGAAGTGATCAACAAAAACAGGAACGGTGTTCAATATAATGCTTTTCAAAATTTATCCACTAATTTAGGTGAAATGTACGAATCGGCAACCAGTAGTTATGGTGACGCTGATTTTATTATCTATAAAAATGAACGACATACTTTTAATGCTATGTTTAGTCATGCGGCTGCATTTTCAGTAATGTTACAAAAAGAATATAAAATAAAGGCAGGGGATAAGGTTGTCATTGCCATGCGTAATTACCCTGAGTGGATAGTCGCTTTTATGGGAATTACAATGTTTGGTGGTGTTGCAGTCCCACTTAATGCTTGGTGGCAAGAAGAAGAATTTTTAGAGGTAATAGAACACAGCCAAGCAGCAATAGTTATTGCTGATGACAAAAGATATAACTTACTCGCTGAAGGTCTTCGGCAAAAAAAAATTTCAGTGATAGTGGCTAGACCTAATAAAGATCAACATTTGGCTATTAGTATGTCGACTGTGATCAAACCCTATTTAAGCCAAACAGAAAGTTTGTGTTCTATATCGAGAAACGTTTGCTCGAGTGATATCGCTACCATTTTTTACACTTCTGGCTCTACTGGCGTCCCTAAAGGAGCTGTTTCAACGCATGAGAGTATCTTAACGGCTATTAATACTTGGCTCATGTTAGGTAATGCAGCCGGTATTGCAAATGCCGACATAACTGAACCGGCAAAGTATACTCCAGCAGCTTTAATGACAGTGCCTTTATTCCATGTTACTGGCTGCCACACCTTGTTTTTACTGTCGATGATTGCTGGCCGAAAAACAGTAATGATGCCTTACTGGGAAGCAGAAGAGGCCTTAAAACTCATCGAAAAAGAACGTATCACTTATTTTAACGGTGTTCCCACCATGTCGATGGAATTAATGGACCATCCAAATCGTGATAATTATGACTTAAGTTCGTTGAACGATGTTTGTGCTGGTGGAGCAGCCAGACCGCCTGAGCATGTGAGAAAAATTTATCAGTCTTTTGAAAATGGTAACCCTAGTTGTGGTTATGGTTTGACAGAAACTAATGCATTAGGTGCGGTTAATGGCCCAGCAGATTACATACATAAACCTAATAGTGCTGGTTTGCCAACACCTCCGATCGTAGATGTACAAATTATCAACGAACAAGGCAAGGTATTATCTCAAGGTGACGTTGGCGAAATTGTTATAAAAACCCTCGCTAATATTATTGAATATTGGCGAGAGCCTGAGTTAACTAAGGTCTCTTTCATTAATGGCTACTTTCGGACGGGTGACTTGGGCTATTTAGATGAAGATAATTTTATCTATATTGTTGACCGAGCCAAGGACATTATCATCCGCGGTGGTGAAAATATTTCTTGCTTAGAAGTTGAAGCGGCAATTTACAAACATAGTAATGTTATTGAGACGGCAGTTTTTGCGGTTACTGATGAGCGCCTAGGAGAAGTTTGTGGTGCCGTTGTCTGTGTAAAAGCTGATATTGAGCTCACACCAACGAACTTACAAGCCTTTTTGACACAACATTTAGCTAAATTCAAAGTACCTGAACATATCTGGCTGGTTTTTGACAAATTACCTCGACTAGGCTCAGGGAAAATCAACAAAAAAGAACTGAAGGCTCAATATGGTCAGCAGTTTTTTTGTTCGTCCATACCCCAACATAGGCAAATTCATGACCATTAATATTAACGCCAACACATTAGCAGAGTATGTTGGAAAAGAAACCGGAGTATCTCACTGGTTTACCATCACTCAAGAACAAATTAATAAATTTGGTGATGCAACACACGATCAACAATATATCCACGTTGATCCAAAAAAAGCAAAAGACTCAGCCTTTGGTGGCACCATCGCCCATGGCTTTCTTTCTCTATCACTCCTTTCTGCAATTTCTTATCAAGCCGCTATAAACTTAGAAAACACTGTGATGGGCTTAAATTATGGTTTTGAAAAAATTCGCTTTTTACACCCCGTTAAAGTCAATAGTAGAGTACGTGGTCGTATGGTGCTTAGTGATGTCATTGAAAAGCGCCCAGGGTATTTTTTATATAGTTGGGCGGTCACGATCGAAATTGAAGGTGAAGAAAAACCAGCGCTTACCGCTCAATGGTTAACGATGACCATTATTGCTTAGCAGCTGCTGGAACAAATAGAACGTAAAGAGTTATTAATAGAAGATAAACAAATCACTTTAAACAAATAATGAAATAATCGAGGTTTATATGTCAGTAAGATATAACGGTCAAGTGGCCATAGTTACAGGTTCAGGTGCAGGGTTAGGACGTTCTCATGCCCTAGCATTAGCGGTGCGCGGCGCTAAAGTTGTGGTAAATGATTTAGCTAATAGGGACGGTTCTATGTCTGAAGGCGCATTGTCGGTTGTCGCTGAAATTTTAGCCTCAGGCGGTCAGGCCATCGCTAATGGTGCCAATGTTGCCAACATGGGGCAAGTACAAAGCATGGTTGAACAAGTGATGGAAAAATGGGGACGCATCGATATTTTAGTGAATAATGCTGGAATTTTACGTGATAAGTCATTTGGTAATATGCCAATTGAAGATTTTCAGCTGGTTGTCGATGTTCACCTGACGGGCTCTGTTAATTGTACTAAAGCTGTTTGGAATATTATGAAAGCACAAAAATATGGCCGTATTGCAATGACAACATCATCATCAGGTCTTTACGGAAACTTTGGTCAAGCAAACTACGGCGCTGCAAAATTAGCCGTCGTTGGCTTGATGAATACACTCTGCATTGAGGGTGAAAAATACGGTATTCGGGTAAATTGCTTATCGCCCACAGCACGTACAGCGATGACTGAGGATTTAATTGAAGATGAACGTGTACTTGAATTAATGACCGTTGACTCAGTAACAACAGGATTATTAGCGTTAGTAGCAGAAAAAGCCCCAAACCGCTCAATCTTAGGTTGTGGAGCCGGCGGTTATGCTCGTGCAGTTATTAAAGAAACAGAGGGTATTTATTTACCACCAGATCAGCAAACACCAGAAAATATTCTTGCGCAGTGGTCTGATATTGAAGATGAAAGTGATGCTAAAGAATTAAAAGCTGGTTGGATGCAAACCAATAAATATGTGGCTAAAGCAGCTGCTTCACTGGGTATTGACCTAACGGCTAAGTAGCACTAATAACAGATAAAGGAAAAACTATGAGAAGTGCAGTAGTAGTATCAACCGCTCGTACACCCATCGGCAAAGCTTATCGCGGCGCATTTAATATGACAACGGCACCTACTTTAGGTGGTCATGCAATAAAACACGCGGTTGCTCGTGCAGGTATAGATGGCTTAGAGGTAGATGATGTCATTATGGGCTGTGCCATTCAGCAAGGTACAGCATCAATGAATATTGGCAGGCTAGCCGCATTAGCGGGTGGCTTACCGGTAACCGTCAGTGGTATGTCACTAGACCGTCAATGTTCATCAGGATTGATGGCGATTGCTACGGCGGCAAAGCAGATCATCTGTGATGGCATGGATGTCACAATTGGTGCTGGGGTAGAATCTATCTCTTTAGTACAAAATGAATATATGAATACACATATGGCTGTGGATAAAAAATTAGTCGGTATGCATCAGGATATTTATATGCCAATGCTCCAAACGGCTGAAATTGTTGCACAAAGATATAATGTAAGCCGAGAACGTCAAGACGAATATGGTTTGTTAAGTCAAAACCGAACCGCTGCCGGGGCTAAGGCGGGTCATTACAGTGAGGAAATTGTTCCCATGTCGACGACCAAAGTGGTAATGGACAAAGAAACGAAAGAGGTTTCTTATCATGAAGTAACACTTTCAGGCGACGAAGGTATTCGTGCAACTAGTATTGAAACTTTAGCGGGTTTGAATGCCGTAATAGATGGCGGCTGTATTACGGCAGGTAATGCGAGTCAGCTTTCAGACGGCGCTTCTGCCTCTGTATTGATGGAGGAAAAATTAGCTGAACAAAGAGGTTTACAACCACTGGGGCGTTATATGGGAATTGCTGTTGCTGGTTGCGAGCCTAACGAAATGGGGATTGGACCAATTTATGCTGTGCCTAAATTACTTAAGCAACATGGGTTAACTGTTGGTGACATTGGGTTGTTCGAATTAAACGAGGCATTTGCTGTACAAGTTCTTTACTGTGCAGATGTTTTAAAAATACCAATGGATAAATTGAACGTTAGTGGTGGCGCAATTTCTATTGGGCATCCTTACGGCATGAGTGGCGCGAGAATGGTGGGTCACTCACTAATTGAAGGTAAGAGACGCGGTGCTAAGTATGTTGTTATTACTATGTGTGTTGGTGGCGGTATGGGTGCAGCAGGTTTATTTGAAGTATTTTAATTATTCAAAGTTTCAAGTCTACCGGCATAAACTGTTTGATATTTTAGTTTACTAGTCTATCGGAAGGTTTATATCTTTTTTATACATTTTATGAGTAAATAATGAGGGGTAAATAATGAGTAAAACTTTTACTAACTTAAATATATGGGTGAGTTTATTAATACTAAATACCGTATTTATTTCTCACGAATTGATGGCTAAAGATAATCTTGATCCTTTACCTTCATGGCAAGAAGGTATTAATAAGCAGATCATTATAAAATTTGTTAATGATGTTACTCAAATTGATTCCCCGGATTTTGTCGCTATACATGAGCGTGTTGCCACTTTTGATAATGATGGTACTTTGTGGGCTGAGCAACCTATTTACGCACAGCTTATGTTTGCCTTAGAGCGGATTTATGCACTTGCTTCTGAACACCCTCAATGGCAAACCCAACAACCTTTCGCCAAACTACTCAAAGGCGATATAAAAGGTGCGTTCAGTCATGACAAACATGCTGTTAACACTATTGTTATGGCAGCTAATACAGGTATGAGTGATGAAATTTATACTGACATTGTTAAAACATGGATAGCAACAGCAAAACATCCTGTTTCTCAACGTTTATTGACCGATATGTTATATCAACCGATGCTGGAATTAATCGCTTACTTACAGAAAAATGAATTTAAAACCTATATTGTTTCGGGTGGCGGTAGTCAGTTTATTCGAGCTTGGTCTCAAGATGTTTATGGTATTCCTCCCGAGCAAGTGATTGGAAGTACCATGAAAAGAAGCTATCAAATGCAAGGGGGTAAACATGTCATTGTCCGTGAAGCAGAGATGGACTTTTACAATAATAAAAGTAATAAAGTTATCGCTATTAACACCCATATTGGCCAACGTCCGATAGCGGCATTTGGTAATTCTGATGGTGATATGCAAATGCTAAGCTATGTGACAGAAGGGTCAGGGGCTCGCTTGGCAATGATCATCCATCATACTGATGAAAAAAGAGAATGGGCTTATGATCGACAGTCACCTATAGGTCGTCTTGATAAAGCCTTAAACAAAGCGGAGACTAATGGCTGGAAAGTGGTGAGTATTAAAGATGATTGGAATATTATTCACCCCGTGATTAATAAATGATCAATTATTTTATCAGACTTAACCCACTGAGTTAGCACGGGGTTAAGTTTGTCATTTAACATTAAATAAGCTTGATTTGTTAGGTGAAGGCCATCTTCAACAAACCATTTAGCATTATTTTCAATGTAGTTATTAAAGTGAAAATAATCGTACTTTCCGTAGCAATATTCTTTAATAGACTGGTTAATTTCGTTAACGGCGCCTTGTTGACCAGCCGCTAATTTTTGCGGACACATCAGAATAGAAAAATAACCAAGTCGGGTATCAGGAAAAATCAGGTCTAGCTTGTCTAATAGCGAACAAATATTATTAACAATTTCAATGGGCGAGTGGCCAAAAATAAGATCATTACTGCCACAATAAATTAATAGATGATTTGAGGGGGGTAAGTTATCTAATTGTCCTTGTATGGCTTTACACAACCAGTCTTGGCTCTGCGTGCCTCTAATGGCATGATTAGCAATAGTTACTTTTCCCCAATTGGGTTTTCCCCAAAATTCAAAAATACTACTGCCTATCATCACAATATCAAACATTTGTCGAATTACCTTATTTATGTTGTGTCTAATTTGAATGTTGGTATAAATTTAGCTGTTAAATTTCAGCGGCTAACCATGCCGCTTGATTAATCGCACGTTTAGCATCTAACTCTGAAGCTAAATGAGCACCACCAATGATATGTACAGGTTTGTTAAAACCATACTCTTCAAGTTGATGCAGTAATTGTTTATTCGGTAATTGTCCTGCACAAAGCACAATATGGTCGACAGCGAGTAATTGTTTTTTACTGTTAACGGCAATATGCAAACCTTGATCGTCAATGCGTTGATATTCAACGTTGGCTAGCATGTGAACTTTTTTATTTCTAAGACTCGATCTATGTATCCAGCCAGTCGTTTTTCCTAGATTTTTTCCGACTTTAGTGGGTTTTCTTTGTAGTAAGTAAATATCCCTTGGACTGGGTACTATTGATTGTTCCCCTAAACCACCACGCTTATTGTTAGATAAGTCTATGCCCCATTCTTTGGCGTATAATGCTTTGTTAAGCGTTAAAGGTTCACCTTGATGACTTAAATATTCAGCAACATCAAAGCCAATTCCTCCCGCGCCAATTAGCGCGACTTTATTACCTATAGTGACCGCTTTATTTAACACATCGATATAACTCACTACTTTAGGGTGTTCAATACCTTCAATGTCAGGTTTTCTGGGTAATATTCCTGTTGCTAGAATAATTTCGTCAAATCCACTAAGCTGCTCAGCGGTAGCTATCTTACCTAATGTTAGTGTTACGTGATGGCGTGATAGTTGTTTTGAGAAATAACGTAGTGTTTCATCAAACTCTTCTTTACCAGGAACTTGTCTGGCTAAATTAAATTGACCACCAATAGTGTCGTTTTTATCAAATAAGGTAACATCATGACCTCTTTGTGCTGCGTAGGTGGCAAAAGCTAACCCTGCAGGACCTGCGCCGACAACCGCTAAATTTTTCTTTGTCGTTACACTAAGGAAATTAAGTAGAGTCTCATTGGCCGCCCTTGGGTTGACTAAACAAGAGGAAATTTTATTATCGAAAGTGTGATCTAAACAGGCTTGATTACAGGCAATACATGTATTGATATCATCACTTTGATTGGCTTTAGCTTTGTTAACAAATTTAGGGTCTGCTAAAAATGGCCTTGCCATTGACACTATATCTGCACAATCGTCTGCCAGTATTTGTTCGGCAACTTCAGGAGTGTTAATACGATTACTGGTGATCACAGGCACTGAGACAACGGCTTTGATTTGTTTTGATAAATTTGAAAATAATGCCCGAGGTACTGAGGTAGCAATTGTTGGGATACGAGCTTCATGCCAACCTATACCGGTATTTATCAGTGTTGCACCGACCGCTTCTACTGCTTTAGCTAACTGAATAACTTCTTCTTGTGAACTACCATCTTCAACTAAATCAAGCATCGAAAGTCGATAGATAATGATAAACTTCTCGCCGACAACTTCTCTTATCCCTTTGATTATCTCAAGAGGGAAGCGTATACGATTTTCGTAACAGCCACCCCATTCATCTTCTCGTTGATTGGTGCGTTTTACGATAAATTGGTTGATTAAATAACCTTCGGAACCCATTACTTCAACACCATCATAGCCTGCTTGTTGGGCTAACTTAGCGCAGTTTATAAAGTCTTGTATTTGTTCTTTTATCTGGTTTTTTGTTAAAGCTTTTGGTTTGAAAGGATTGATTGGTGCTTGAATAGCACTTGGTGAAACTAAGTCAGGGTTATAGGCGTAGCGCCCAGCATGCAATATTTGCATACATATTTTCCCACCCTTGTTATGAACGGCATGAGTAATTATTTTGTGCTGTACTACATCATGTTCAGAGACCATTAAAGCAGCACCTTTAGCTACAGCACCTTCAGGGTTAGGACCTATGCCACCAGTAACAATAAGACCTACACCGCCTTCAACACGTTCTTCATAAAAAGCCGCCAAGCGCTCGAAGCCGTTGGGCGTTTCTTCTAAATTTGTGTGCATTGAGCCCATTAATGTACGATTTTTTAATGTAGTAAAGCCAAGATTTAAAGGAGCCAGTAGTTTGGGAAAAGCCATAAGTTTCACTTTTATCATTGAGAATATTGAACAGTGTGCCCAGACTATAGTGTACTTTATGGTAAATAAACATACTTAATATTCAAATTTAATTATTTGTCAGTAATATAAAATTAATGATTAAGCTAAATGGGGGTTTTTTGCCAACGTTTACTTCTGAAGTATCGGGTCATAAAAAAGGCTTTAATTAAAAAGTCAGCAGCCGTTAGAGCAAATAAGGTTAAAAAAGAGAGCTGATAATAAATAAAGACAAAGGGGAGAATAATTCTAACAAGTAATAGGGTAAGTATAGATATTTTTAATGGATACCTGGTATCACCTGCGCCTCGAATAGCACCCCCTATGCTAAAGTCTGTTGCAATTAATGGCATTGATATGGCAATGATCAGTAGAAATTGAGCCGTATATTGACGAACACTTTCATCGTTCGTTAGCCAAGCGGCAATTTGATGATTAAAGGTAAAAAAGAGTAGAGCGAAAACAGTCATAAAAGCCACACACATTCGCCATGCTGCCCAGCCTTGTTGATATGCTTTCTCTGGTTCACTTCGACCGAGGTATTGCCCCACTGCCACAGCCCCAGACATTGAAAATGCTAACGAAGTAATGAGTAGTAAAGTTAAAACATTTAACCCTAAACCATAAGCGGCTAATACATCTACACCGTAACGTGCAATGGCAATAGTAAAAATTAAAAAACCAATTTGAATAATACTTTGTTCAATCGCGCTGGGCATGCCAATTCGTAACAATATTATGGTTTTTTTTCGGAGTTCACTTTTTTCTGGAAAAGGTAAAATCAATTGATTTTTTCGCCACATTGAAATATAGAAAAAAAGAGCAATAACAGAGCCAACTACGCCGCCAATAATTAACCCTTCGACTCCTAAGTTAGGAGCACCTAAACTGCCTGTACTAAATGCGTAACAACCGACGGCATTACCGACACTACTCATAATGGCTAATAATAAAGGATGCAATACATCTCCACCGGCACGTAAGGAGCCAGCAATAATAATATTGATTGAATAAATAGGGCTAAACAAACATATCCAGCGGATGAGTACAATTGCTAGTGATTGTGTTTGATTATTCATACCAAACCAATGAGTGAGCTCTTCAGCATAGTGGTAAAAAATAAGGGATAACAATAATGATAACAAGAAGCTAAGCAACATAGCACTTTGAAAAGCTTGCCCAGCTTTAGCCTTATTATTTGCACCTATATGACGAGCAATAATGGCTGAAACACCCGCTGAAAGTCCAAATAATGAAGCTTGTAATAAAAAGAAAATACGCTGACTTACTGTCATTGCTGCGGTAGCATCGGTACCATATTGGGTCGACATGACTATCTGAATAAAACCAATTGACGCTAGTAGTAAATTAGCAATAGTGCTTGGCCATGCTAAGCTCCAAATACTTGGTGGCAGTTCAGACTCTTGCTTTAAATGATGTGTGTTCATCTAAAAATCAGCCAGCTGTTGATCACTAATATTTGACCAGAAATAGACACTATTTAGATCATGAACATCAATATAAGTCGACTCGTGATCGAAACACACATAACTGAGTTTATTGTCGATTTCATAGCTAGGCCAGTCAATACATGTTGTTGATGGGTTTCCTTTATGTGCAAATGCAGCCCAAGAAGCTTGAACTTCGTTTATTAGCTCATTCACTCTCGCCTCAGTTCCATGAAATGCGCTATTAGTGTGACCAAAAACAAACCCAATATCAGTTATATGGCTGCAGCCTAATGTTTCAATAATAGTTTTCCTGCCCAATTTATAACGATAATTATCTCCACCTGAGAGGTGGTGGTTCGCTAATAAGCGATGGCAAGGCTGAGTAAACCAATACTCTCCCAATACTTCATTGATGCTATTTTGGTAAGTTATTTCACGCTTTCGTTTATTTAACGCAACATTGGCAAGTGTTAAACACTGAGGTATGAGTGATCTATCCATTAACACTTGTAATGAGAGTTCCAACGATGATTGGCTTTTCAAGTTTTGACCTGTCATGGCGGCAAAAAATGTCCACTCATCATTATTTGTACCTGCCAAAATAGGAATGCCTGTTGCACTACCTTGTTTAATCGCTTGGTGGGGAGGGAGGGGCAATAGCTCTTTTTCAATAACAGGGCAAAAAGGCAGCATGCCAAACTGTTGATAGATATCTGGTCTTGTTAAAAAGTGTGTTTGCACCTTTAGTATTTCTTCAGTGGTCATCGTCGGTAAGTCTTTTAGAGTAAAGCCTAAGATGTTTGCACTGTTTATAAATTCTTTGGCAATATTATTCGCTTTTTCTATAGAAGAATAAGTATGGCTAGCACCACTTTGTAAAATGGCTTTATGGAACAATCCTTTTGCTTTTGGTGATGCCAACAAGCATGCAATACTCATTGCTCCAGCAGATTCGCCAAAAATGGTGATGTTATTTTTATCACCACCATAATCACCAATATTGCGTTTTATCCACTTTAACGCGGTAACTTGGTCTGTTAAGCCTTCATTACCTGTTGACTTAATTGCACCATTGCTGATGTCGCATAATCGTAAAAATCCTAAAGCACCAAGCCGGTAATTAATACTTACCACGACAACATTACCTGCTTGGGCAAGCTTAGTACCTTCGTAGGATGGCAGAGAACCACTGCCAAGTTGGAAGCCACCGCCATGGATCCATACCATAACGGGTAGCTTACCCCTTTTATTAGCGGTGAAAATATTTAAGTTCAAGCATTGTTCATCGGCTATGGCTAATTGCTCTTCAATACTGCTATCCGCCAATAAATCATTTTCTTGCTTTAATTGCGGCGCAATAAAACCAACGGTATTGATATATTTAAGATCTAAAGGTTTAGGTTGTGAAGTTGACCAACGCAGTTTTTTTTGCACCGACTTCGCGTAGTTAATTCCCATGTAAGAAAAAACAGTCAGTTTTTTTTGATTTACTTTTACACAAGATGATCTTTCTTTGTAGCCTTTATTTATCATGGTATGCACACTAAAACTCTAGGTATAAAAAAGATACCACAAGTTCAAATTTATGGCAATCCAACAAAATAATTCTTGCAAGTCTATTTTTCATACTGTAAGTTCAAAAGACTTGGTTTGATATGAAAAATCTATCATCAAGTATGACTTTGTTGTTTTAAAGAGTAATAATTATGTTGAAATTAACGGTACTAACCAAAATGTTTTATGGCACAGGCCAAATGTCTCAGGGTGTTAAAGACACCGCATTCCAATCTTTTGTTGTGTTTTATTTTAGTCAGGTACTGGGTATGCCAGCTATTATGGCAGGTTTTGCCGCACTTATCGCATTGCTGGTAGACGCTATTACGGACCCATTGATGGGTGATATTTCAGATAATTGGCATTCAAAAAAATGGGGCCGTAGACACCCATTTATGATGGCTGCCGTTATTCCATTCCCTTTATCTTTGTATATGCTTTTTTCTCCACCAGTGGGCTTAGAGCAACAAAGTTTGTTCATATGGTTAGTAGTTTGGTCAATCGTCGTCCGGTTAATGCTAACGCTTTTTAATGTACCACATAACGCATTGGGTGCTGAATTAAGTAAAGATTATCAAGAGCGTACAAAAATTGTTAGTTACCGTACAGTATTAGGTTATATCGGTGGAATAACACTTTCTGTGGTCGCACTTAATTCATTTTTTAAAGCTACGGATCAATTTCCTAACGGAATGCTTAATGTTGAAGGGTATAGCAACTTAGGCGCATTTGCGGGCATTATTGCTTTTATTGCCATGATTGTTTGTATTTTAGGGACTAAACATACCATCCCATATTTGCCACAAGCACTTGAAAACCAGAAAAAAGTGGATTTATCGCGCAGCTTTAAAGCTTTCGGTGAAGCATTAAGACTTAGGCCTTTTAGGTTAATTTTTATTGTTCAAATTCTTACTATGGTTGCTGGTGGTGCAGGCGCTACCTTTATGTTGTATTTAGGCAGTTACTTCTTTGAATTATCACCTGGTGAAATCTCATTATTAACATTAACCATCATTGTTGGCTTAATTCCAGCATCGATTATTGCGCCGGTTTTATCCAAGCGTATCGATAAAATGCCAAGTTTGGTGACTTGTCTATTAATTGCAACGCTATTTAGCTTTAGTCCTATTTTATTTCGCTTGTTTGATATTTTACCAGCGAATGGTTCAGATTTGATATTACCAATTTTATTCGCTACTTACGTAGCGGGCTACAGTTTTTTTATCAGTGCAGGCATTATTATTGGCTCTATGCTAGCGGATATTGCCGATTTACACGCGATGAATACAAAAAAACGCCAAGAAGGTTTGTTCTTTGCCGCTAACTCTTTTGCACAAAAATCCACCTTTGGTCTTGGCACACTATTCGCCGGTATTGGCTTAGAAATGATTGCTTTTCCAAAACAAGTGGATGTTTCTATGGTTAGTGAAGAAATTATTTTTAATTTGGGTTTGATTGCGGGCCCTCTCCCTATGGTTATTTATTTACTTGCCGCTTATTTAGCCAGTAAATATGACTTGAATAAAGCGAAACATACAGAGATATGTGCGCAACTTTTAGCGCAAGAAAACACGTAATAAAGGTTAATCATACTAATAAAAACACAACTAATATAATGCAAGGGGAAGAAAATGAGCTTTAAACATACAATAACAGCAGGGTTTAAATTATCACCATTAGCAACCGCATTTTTACTGATGGGTAACATGTATACAGTTAATGCCGCTGAAGTAATGGCTGAAAACACATCAACAAAAGGCATCGAAGTTATCGAAGTGACTTCAACTAAACGTTCAACCTCATTAATGGAAACAGGGCAGGCTATCAGTGCTTTTAATGAAGGCCTTATCGAAGAACTAGCAATCAAAGGTGCACAAGATCTGGTTAAATATTCTCCTTCGTTGATTGTTACCAATAGTAAAGTGTCTATTCGCGGTATTGGTCGTCCTAATAATGCTTTGGGTTCAGACCCTGGTGTTGGTATCTACACTGATGGTGTTTATAACACAGAAAATGGCGTCTTTAGTTACTGTAATTTTTGTGATATTGAACGTATTGAAGTACTTCGTGGCCCTCAAGGCACACTTTATGGACGAAACGCTGTTGGTGGTGCAATTAACTTTATCAGTAAAGCCCCACAAGCAGATTTTGGTGGTTACGTAAATTTAGAAGCGGGTAATGATGGTTATCTTTTAACTCAAGGACAAATAACCGGAGCACTAACAGACACATTCTCAGCTATTGTCACTGTTTCTAAAAAGGAGCGTGATGCGCTGCAAGAAAATTTAGGTGAGGGTGTTACTGATTTTGATAATGTAGACCGCACATATTTTTCAGGAACATTAAAAGCTGACTGGAATGAAAGTTGGACCAGTTCATTGCGTTATATCAATACCGACCGGAGTCAAAATCCATCTCCAGGGTATTTAAAAGATCAATATTCTACTGACTATATTGGTTTTGGAATCGATAATTTGCCAGGAATGTTTCCAGGGGCTGCTGCGTTAAATCATTTGTCTGGTTATACCTTAGCAAATCCTGCGGTCAATGATATAAGTCAAACTAGTGTCGATACGGCAGGCCATTTAGATAGTCAAACTGAACGTTTTATTTTTATTAATACTGTCACTATGGGTGATATTGATATGAAATACACCTTTGGTAGCTATGATTTGGAATATGATAGGCTGACTGATGGTGATGTTTCAAACAAAGCTTTTGGCGGTATGGATTTGTCGATGATGTATGCTGAATTTACATCGGTATTTTTGCAAAACCCCTATTATTTTCCTAATCCAGTGACAGATGCACCAATCACATTATCGTCTGATATGACGGCAAGTACTATTCAAACTGGTGATACCCAGTCTCACGAACTGCAATTTATCTCTAACTATGATGGTGATTTTAATTTTATTGCCGGCCTTTATTCATATAACAGTAAAGAAAGTCAATATACCGATTTTGTTGAACGTGGTTTTGGCTTAATGCAAGGCGATGCAATATCTGCAAATTATGGTGGCGCTCTAACCTCTGGTACCTACTTTGGTCAGGACGCGATGAGTTTATATCAATTATATGCGCTTGGCGTTAGCTATAGTGCTGGTATTCCTGTTGAATATATTCCATTCGAAAAAGCTGGGGATGATGGTGGTTATATTTATTATGGACAAAATGAGTTAGAAACAACATCAACTGCTATTTATGGTCAAGTGGAATATCAATTGAACGATGAATTACTCCTAACAGGTGGTTTACGCTATTCAAAGGACGAAAAGGAAGGCTCGGATGACGTTTTTGTTTATTTAGCTCTTCCCAATACCCAACATCAAGTAAAGGATGACTGGAGTAAAATTACCTGGCGAATCCAAGCTGATTGGCAAGTCGACCAAGACACTTTTTTATATGGTTACGTCGCGACAGGCTTTCGCTCAGGTGGTTTCAATTTAGGTGGTGCAACGTCAGAAAATCCTAATTCGGTTAACCCCGAAGAGTTAACAGCCTTTGAAGTGGGTTATAAAAAGTCAATGTTTGATAGTCGTGTTAACCTTTCTTTAGCCGCCTATTATTATGATTATACCGACATGCAAGTTCGTTCGGCGAAAATTGAAAATGGTATAACAACATCAGTATTAGACAATGCAGCAGAAGCGACCGTCAGTGGTATCGAAGCTGAACTTCAAGCTTTGGTAATGGATGATTTGTACATAACTGCGATGTATTCTTACAATAACTCTCAATACGATGAGTACATGGCTGAAGATTCAATTGCTTGTACAATTTTGGGTGAATGTGGTGTCAAAGACTTGTCAGGTAACCAGTTAAATATGGCGCCAGAGACAAAATACAGTCTTTCTGCGACCCAATATTTTGATTTTAATGATATGGGTAGTATCGCCTTAACAGCAAGTTATTCATATGTAGGGGAGCAATTCTCTCGGGCATTTAATCGTGACGATTGGGACAAAGTTGACAGCTACAACAGCGTTGATGGTCGTTTAGCTTGGACTTCACCAGAAGAATCGTTTGTTGTTGCTGCATTTGTTAAAAATGCGAGTGACGAACGTAATGTACTACTCAATAGTACACCAGCGCCTGAAACCCGTATGCAAGCGGCTGAGTTGTCAGACCCTATTTTATACGGCATTCAAGTTCGTTATAACTTTTACTAAAGGCCAAGGTAAATGAAGCCCAGCTTAATTGTAATTAGGCAAGGGTTTCCATATCGCTGATCCTATGGATAATATTGAACAAATCATACGAAATTGTAGCTGGTTTAAAGGTATACCTGATACGGCATACTTTGAATTAATTAAAGCTGCACGTATAAGAAAATTTGACTCAAAAAAATATCTATATCGATTAGGTGATGTTACCGAGTCAGTTTATGGGGTTATTTCAGGCTTTGTTCGGGTAAAAATCAGCAGTATTCAAGGACAAGAATTTGCTATTACTGAGTTTTCTACCAACACCTGGTTAGGTGAATTTTCATTATCTGAACAACCTGCGCGAATGTTTGAAGCACAAGTACTAGAAAATTCAAGCATTATTGAGTTACCTAAACGGACAGTTAAGTCAGTTGCTGAAACATACCCTGTGATTTATAAAAACTTATTCCTAGATCAATCCGACCGTACTTTAAAAATGTGTGAGTTACTCAGTGGAATGTTATTTTATCCCCTAAAAGCCAGGCTTGCCGGTAGGTTACTGTGGTTTGCAAAACATTATGGCCAAGAAGTTGAAGGGGGGATATTGATTGATAAAAAAATGAGTCAATCTGAGCTTGCCGATTTGACGATGGGTTCACGGCAACGTATTAATAAGATAATTAAAGAGTTCGAAGCCGCTAATATTTTGTTCACTAAAGGAATGCACTATTTTGTCAAAGACATGAAGGCGTTAAAAAATCAAATAAAAACCAAAAGTAACGACTAGATTAGACAAAAAAGTCATATTAATTAATAGCTTCTTTAGGTGAATTGTCACTTAGGTGATAAATGGCAAGGCATTTTAATAGTAAATTTTTCTATCCAATTTTCATAACTGAGCGCAGATAAGTCAGCCCGGTTTTCTTACAGGTATATTATGAATACAACACAAGTAAATCCCCAAACGTTGACAGAAAATAAACCCGAACATTTTGATGTCATTATCGTTGGTGCTGGCATTTCAGGTCTTGGTTCGGCATATCATCTACAAAAGCAAAGTCCTAATAAAAGTTTTTGTGTACTTGATGGCATGGAAAGTTTTGGTGGAACTTGGTTAACGCATAAATACCCAGGTATTCGTTCAGACAGTGATATGTTTACATTTGGTTACCGTTTTAAACCATGGACAGGAAAACCTATTGCCTCTGGTGCAGAAATTTTAAATTATCTCGGTGAAGTTATTACTGAAAACCATTTAGGTCAACATATACGCTGTAATCATCATGTGCTGACGGCAAACTGGTGTAATTCAGCCCAGATATGGACAATTACCGCTGTAAAAAAAGATACCCAGCAGCTCTTAACTTTTACTGCTAATTTTCTTTGGATGTGCCAAGGCTATTACAAGCATGAAAAAGGATATACACCTACATGGCAAGGTATGGATGAATTTAATGGCGATATTATTCATCCTCAAAACTGGCCTGAGTCGCTAGATTATAGTGATAAAAAAGTAGTGGTTATTGGCTCGGGGGCAACCGCGGCAACGATTGTGCCTAATATTGCAAAAAAATGTCAGCATGTCACAGTGTTACAACGTTCACCGACTTACTTTTTTCCACGGGAAAATAGTAATGAATTAGTCAATCAACTCAGATCACTTAAGATTAATGATGTTTGGGTACATGAAATAGCGCGTCAGCAAATATTGCAAGAACAAGCCAGTTTTATCGATATTGCTAACAGCCATCCTAATGAAGTTAAAAAAGCCCTGATAGACGGTATTAAAGAGCACTTAGATGAAAATTTTGATGTTGATAAACATTTTACACCCAGCTATAACCCTTGGCGCCAGCGAATTGCTGTTGTTCCCAATGGTGATATTTTTGAGGCTATTCGTTCAGGTAAAGCAAGTATTAAAACAGATGAAATAGCCCATTTCACTAAGAGCGGTTTACAGCTTAAGTCAGGAGAGAGCATAGCGGCAGACATCGTTATATCTGCTACTGGGTTTAATTTATCGGTACTTGGCGGTATTGAGTTTTCAATAGATGATAAACCCCTCGATTTTTCTCAAACCGTTGGTTATCGTGGAATGATGTTTACCGGTGTACCCAATATGACTTGGGTTATGGGATATTTCCGTGCGAGTTGGACGTTACGTGTTGATTTGATTGGTGATTTTGTTTGTCGTTTACTTCAGTACATGGATGACAATAAAGTGACACAAGTAACCATGACATTACGCGATGAAGATAAAGACATGGAATTATTACCATGGATTGATACCGACGAGTTCAACCCGGGCTACATGATGCGTTCGATGCACTTACTACCTAAACGAGGCAATAAGGCTGATTGGCAACATACCCAAGATTATTGGTCTGAAAAAGACATTCTCCCGAAAGTCAATTTAAAGGATAAATTGTTTGTCTATAAATAGGCTTAAGTTGATTAATACATTATGAGTAAATATTGATATGAAATCTTTTGTTTTTTCTACGATAAAATCAATCATCAGTGAGGTAGGTGGCGTTACTCGCCTATCAACGTTGTGCCGTCAGCACAATATAACTACCCCTTTAATAGTTACAGATAAGGGGATTATAAACAATGGATTGTTAACCCATGTTTTTCAATCACTTAAAGAAGATGGGCTGTTTTTTCAATGCTTTGATGACGTTGTTGCCGACCCTTCAGAAGCCTTGATATTATCAGCTGTCGACTTTGCTAAAAAACATGCTATCGATGGTGTTATTGGTTTTGGTGGGGGTAGTTCAATGGACACCGCTAAATTAGTGGCGTTATTGGCTAATAGTGATGAAGGTATTACTGATATTTATGGTGTTGATCAAGTTAAAGGTAAACGCTTTCCGTTAATATTAGTACCCACAACCGCAGGTACTGGCTCTGAAGTGACACCAGTATCTATCGTTACTACAGGGGAAACAACGAAAGCGGGTGTGGTTTCAAGTGAATTGTTGCCAGATGTTGCATTGCTTGACGCTGAACTTACCTTCGGATTACCTCCGCACGTTACTGCAGCAACGGGTATTGACGCCATGGTCCATGCCATTGAAGCTTATACCAGCGCAGAGAAAAAGAATCCTTATTCAGACTTGCTAGCAAAACAGGCGCTGAGTTTACTGGCGAATAATATTGAAAACGCGACATTCGATGGTAATAACGTTGAAGCTCGCCAAGCAATGCTACTAGGAGCTTGCTTAGCTGGACAAGCATTTGCTAATGCGCCTGTAGCCGCCGTTCACGCATTAGCTTATCCATTAGGTGGTCATTTCCATATTCCACATGGTTTGAGTAACGCTTTAGTGTTACCGCATGTGATGGCCTTTAACCTCAGTCATACCGCTAAATTATATGCTGAATTGGCTGGCGGTATTACCGACAGCATAGATTTAACACAACCGGATGAAGAAATTTCACATCAATTGATTGAATTTATTGGCAAACTAATCAAAAAATTAAAACTACCGACGAGTTTAAGTGCGATGAAAGTGCCGCTCACCGATATTGAGATGCTCGCCAAAGATGCGATGAAACAAACTCGGCTTTTAGTGAATAACCCTAAGTATTTATCCCTAAAAGATGCTCGGAATATATACCTTCAAGCTTTTAAAGGCTTATAACCAAGGATTTTTATGACACCTAACGAAAACCAACAAATTTCAAATTACTTTTATCTTTTACCCATCACAACAAGGTGGATAGACAACGACATGTTTGGTCATGTTAATAACGTTAATTATTATGCTTATTTTGACAGCGTGATTAATCAATTTTTAATTGAAAAAGCCGGCTTTAACCCCCAGAAAAGTCCGCAAGTCGGTTTTGTTGTTGAATCAAATTGCCAGTATTTTAGCCCTATATCTTACCCAGATAAGTTGATAGGTGCTTTGCGTATTAACCGTTTAGGAAAAAGCTCGGTTGAATACGGTGTTGCAATATTTAAAGACGGTGAAGAGAAGGCCGCTGCTGCAGGGAAAATGACTCATGTTTTTGTTGACCGTATCTCTCAAAAGCCTTCAGCCATTAATAGTGTTATGCGGTTAGCGTTAGATAACAACAGGGTAATTAGTAACTCTGATGACCAAAAAATAGTAGGTCAACATGATTGAAAGTAGCGAAATTATCAATGGTGTTGATATCGCTTATCAGCTTTATGGTGATGAAACTAAACCAACTATTTTATTGATCCATGGTTTAAGTACACCACTGACAGGATGGCCACCAGAGTTTGTTACTGCCTTAGTAAAGCAAGGCTATCAGGTATTATTACTTGATAATCGAGATATGGGGAGATCTCGATTATTAACTAACCCCAAACTACCTAATTTTGTTTGGACCGCGATTAAATTTAAATTTGGCTTGTCGCCTAAAGTACCCTACTCCCTTGAAGATATGATGATGGATACTTTATTATTACTCGATCACTTGAATATTAATAAAGTACACCTAGTTGGCGCATCGATGGGAGGAATGATTGCCCAGTTATTAGCTATCCATCACCCCACGCGAGTGCAAACGTTAACCTCTATTATGTCGACCACAGGGAATAAAAAATTACCGCCTATGAGTAAGACCGTTACTAAAAAATTAGCGAAAAGACCTGCTTCATCTTTGTATAAAGACCGCTTGGCATATCACATCAATAAATGGCAAGCTATTGGTAGCCCACAATATCCTGCCAGTAAGGAATACCTGACCGTATATACGTCCTCATTACTTGAGAGAGGTATCACTACTATTGGCACTATTAGACAAATATTAGCGATATTAGCTGCCAGTAACCGAGAGCCACTTTTAAACTCAATAAATATACCTAGCTTAATACTTCATGGTGAGTGTGATGAACTGGTTCATGTCGATGCTGGTAAAGCAACGGCTAAGAGTATCCCCAATGCCCAACTGAAAATTTATCCAGGCATGGGGCATGATTTTCCTAGGGAATTGATTGCTGAGATTGTTCAGGATATTTTACAATTTATCGAACTACATACTGATACTGATAAGGCTAAAAAAAATATAGAGAGTGACTATGAGCCAGCATAACAACAAAGTGGCAGTGATCACTGGAGCCGCCTCAGGTATTGGCTTGGCGTTAGCAATTAAACTAGCAGAGCAGGGCTGTAATTTAGCCCTAGTCGACCGTAATTTACCAGGATTAATGCAAGTACAAAAAGAAGCAGAGAAAATAGGTGTTCGTTGTATTATACAAGTCCTTGATGTTGCAAATAATCAAGCGTTTGTAGACTTTGCAGAAAGAGTGTCCATAGAATTTTCAACAGTTGACTTATTATTTAATAATGCAGGTGTTAGTTTGATTGATTCAGTTGAGAATCAAAGCTTAGCTGATTTCCATTGGTTAATGAATATAAACTTTTGGGGTGTTGTTCACGGTACTACAGCATTTTTGCCACTACTTAAAAATTCAGCATCAGCCCATATAGTTAATGTTTCAAGCTTGTTTGGTTTACTTTCTTTGCCCCTACAAAGTGCTTACAACTCATCAAAATTTGCAGTTAAAGGTTTTACTGAATCATTGAAAATGGAAATGGCGGGTAGCAATGTTTCCGTGCATTGTATCCACCCAGGTGGTATAAAAACTAATATTACTAATAACGCCAAAATAGCATCAGTACATGTTTCTAAAAGCCAGATTTTAGCTGATTTTAATAAACAAGCCAAAACAACGGCAGAACAAGCTGCTGACATTATTTTAAAAGGGGTTAGTGAAAATAAACGCCGTATTTTGGTTGGTGGTGATGCTAAATTATTAGATAGAATAGTAAGATGGTTCCCTGATAACTATGAAAAAATACTTGGCTTTGAGAAAGGTGTTATCAATAAACGGAAAATAGATAATGAAACAACTCAGTGATAACCAACTTTTTAAAACCAGCTCTTTTATTGATGGTAAATGGCATAAAGGTACGTCAACCTTTGAAGTGCTTAATCCAGCTAATAATCAGCGGGTAGCAAATGTCTTTAATGCAGATACTACAGAAACAGCATTAGCGGTAAGTGCTGCCAAAAATGCATTTACGTTATGGTCTAAAAAGTCAGCTAATGATCGTGCTATCTTACTTCGTCGTTGGTTTGATTTAATTATTGAACACAAAAATGATTTAGCGAAAATATTAACCCTAGAGCAGGGTAAGCCCACTGCGGAAGCTATTGGCGAGATTACTTATGGTGCTGCCTTTATTGAATGGTTTGCTGAAGAAGGCAAACGCGTTTACGGCGACACCATAGCGGCGCCCTCTAATGATAAACGTATCCTTGTTATAAAACAGCCTGTTGGCGTTGTTGCCGCGATAACCCCATGGAATTTTCCGAATGCGATGATCGCTCGTAAAGCTGCGGCTGCATTGGCAGCCGGTTGTACTTTTGTTGTCAAACCTGCCGCCTTAACCCCTCTTTCTGCATTGGCATTGGCAGAGCTGGCAACACGTGCTGGCATCCCCCATGGTGTTTTTAATGTTGTCGTTGGCGAAGACTCTGTGGGTATGGGAAAAGTGTTAACGCAACACCCTGACATTGCTAAATTTACTTTTACCGGTTCAACCTTTGTTGGCAAAAAGTTACTGACTCAATGTGCAACCACAGTCAAGAAGGTGTCAATGGAATTAGGTGGTAATGCCCCTTTTATTGTTTTTGAAGATGCTGATATTGATGCCGCTGTTGAAGGTGCCATCGTGTCTAAATATCGTAATGCCGGGCAAACCTGTGTCTGTACTAACCGAATTCTGGTTCAACAAAGTATCGCGGAACAATTTACCCAAAAATTTGCCAAAGCGGTTAAAAAACTGACAGTAGGTGATGGGTTTATTGAAGGGATAAATGTTGGACCAATGATATCAACAGCTGCGGTAGATGATGTAAAGCAACTTGTCCGCTTATCGGTTGATTTAGGCGCAAAAATACTTGTTGGTGGTAGCATAGATGATCAAGGTGATAAATTTTATCAACCGACGATCCTGACAAATGTGACTAATGATATGCCTATTGCCAATAATGAAATTTTTGGACCCGTTGCACCTATTATTACTTTTGACTCTGAAGAAGAAGCCATCACCTTGGCTAATGATACTGAATATGGTTTGGCGGCCTATTTTTATGCCCGTGATATTGGCCGAGTTTGGCGAGTTGCTGAAGGATTAGATTTTGGCATGATAGGTATCAACGAAGGTATTATTTCGAACGCGGCAGCACCTTTTGGTGGCGTTAAGCAATCAGGTAATGGTAGAGAAGGCTCTAAATACGGTTTAGATGATTACTTAGAAATAAAGTACCTGTGCATGGGTGGCATATAGCCAGTTATTTGCTTAGCCTTGACTGTTCTAGTACTTATTTAGGACAGTCACAGTATTTTAATGAACACTAATGTTCATTTGCTATTATCAAGCAACAATTTTCGCAGAATCATACAGACTTGATCTTTTGTCAGTTGAAATTAAGATGCTTAGTTTTTTATCCCCAGCGCAATGTTAATGACCGCATCAATCTCATCCCAATCTTTTAATCCTTTAGTAGGTCTTAGCTGTGTCAGGTAAACAACAATAACGCCGTCTTCCGGCCGCACATAATACTTTGAATTGTAGGCACCACCCCACTCGTATCGGATGGTTTTGCCTTTTAAGGTCCCTTCTTTCGCTATTGTTAAGCCAAAACCGTAACCAAAACTCAAACCGTTAAGCCACGCTGGCTTTTTATTATCAGGGGTTTGGTTACTGATCATCTCTTTGACCGAAGCTTGAGATAAAATTTTAGTTCCACTTAAGCTGCCTTTGTTCAGTAACATCGATAAGAATTTTGCATAATCGCGAGCGGTTGAGAGCAATCCACCACCACCAGAATAGGCTTTTTGGGGACCATCAACATAATGGCCTTGGCTTGTCATAAAATTACTGGTCTTATCGGCATCGTCGGCTCGTTTAATAACGGTATCAGTTGAGTTATAGACTGCCGCCAGGCGGTTTTTCTTACTTGCCGGTAGATAAAAATGCGTGTCTTTCATGCCTAACGGATGAGTAATCTCCTCTTTAAAAAAATCTTTAAGGCTTTTATTAGACACTGTTTCGATTATCACGCCCAGTAGATCAACATTATGACCATAGATAAAGTCTGTACCGGGTTGTGCTTTCTGTGGCAGTGTTGTTATTGGCGCTAAAGCTTCCGCTATACTTTGGTCTTTATCAGCAAAATACCAACGATAAAGCCCTATCGACTTCCATTGTTCTTCAATTGGCCCTGCACCATAGCTTATGCCAGAAGTGTGAGTTAGTAGATCATGAATAGTAATTTCTCGCTGTGCAGGCACTATCGAATGAGACTTGTCTTCATTGACCACAAGTACAGTTGTTTTTTTAAAAGCAGGGATATATTTGGATACCGGGTCGGTCACTTTTAACAAACCACGATCTTTTAATATCATTACGCCAACAGAGGTTAATGCTTTTGTTTGAGAAGCAATACGAAAAATACTATCAACTTGCATGGCTTTATTTGCCTCAATATCTTGCATACCGGAAGCAAAATGTAAAAGCTCTTCGCCATCTTTCATTACTAGAATAACTCCGCCAGCAAGTTTATTAGTGTTTACATAGCCATTTAGTATGCTTTTGGCGGCAGTGAAATTATAATCGTTAGCAAATACTGTCTGATTAAATGCCAGTAAAACGAGTAGAACAAACACTTTTTTTCGTCTTCATTTTTATTTTTTGAATGGTGCTTAAGGTCATAAATATCTTCCTTCAATGTGATTTGATTTTTGATATTATTATTTTAATTATTGGCCATACTAACCTACTTTTTAATAGGATAAAATATACAAAAAAGACAAGTCATTAAATCGATTTTTTATTAAGGGGTTGAGCGGTAATATTCTCCTTGGCTCCAAATATTCATGAGTTGGTGCTCTATATTAGCGAAGTCTGGCATAGTGCCGTTATCCCTATTTTAGTGGGTGATAATTTTATTCTCGTCAATTAATTGGTAACAATACTGGTGTGGCAACAGATGATAGCTAAGACTCTTGGAAAGAGAGTAGTTTTGATTTTAAGGTTGTGCAATACTAGATAAAACATGAAAAGAACGAGTATGAAATGACCGATACCAGTAGTTTTCCAAGAGTTGTCGAACTTGAGGGTGGAATTAATTTTCGTGACTTAGGTGGCTATTTAAACCGCCAAGGTAAAACGGTGAAATGGCGTAAAATTATGCGCTGCGGACATCTAGCCAATCTTAGTGAACATGACTTGAATGTGCTCGAAGATATTGGTGTAACTCAGATCCACGATTTTCGTCGTAAGGAAGAACAAACTAGGTCGCCAAGCCGTGCCATTCGGGCAGAGTTTTTGGATGACTATCAAATATATATTGGTGATATTTCGCGGTTTTGGGAATTTTTGTTTGAGGGCGAGCTAACACCAGAGTCCTCCCACGAATTAGTTGTTAATTCCTACCGTTCATGTATTGAGGCTGTTATCCCAGCCTTTAGCCGCTTTATGCGACAGATTGTTGATAACGCAGATAATTCCAGTGTCTTTCATTGTTCTGCGGGCAAAGATAGAACCGGTATGGCAGCAGCATTAATACTTTCAGCGCTTGATGTACCGCGTGAAACTATTATTGAAGATTATCTTCTCACTCGCCAGCACTATGACTCAACTAAACTGATTGAGATTATTGAGGGACATTTACGAGAAGCAAAGGTCGATAGTTGGGAGAGGGCATGGCTGACTCCCTACGTGTCTGTGCACCAAGACAATATAGAAGCCTTTTTGGATGCCATTGATGAAAGTTACGGTTCATTACAAAATTACCTCACTGATGCTTTGGGGTTGTCAGCAGCTGATTTAGATAGTATGCGGAAACAGCTGTTGGATGACTAGCCTTGGTTGGCCGTTACGATTAATCAAATTTAGAGGCGAGGTTGATACTCGCAATAGGGCAGATACGATAACGTCGTTACAATAAACAGTGACACTTAAACTGCGTAAGCGCCCTGAACGGTTTTATTACAAACCCCTAATGTAATTAATTACGGTATACCTGATGGCTATGGCTGCTTGAATGAATACGTCTTGGTGTTGAATGCACCTTTCTATAAAATAGTCTCTAACAGTAAGTTTGTTTCAGTTTTTACAATGCCGTCAACGAGGCGAATCTCACCAAGTAAGGAGTTCAATTTAGGTAGTGTATCGGTCTTAACCTCAACAATGAGATCCCAATGACCCGTCGTGTGATGGATGGCAAAAACTTCAGGATATTGATGTAAGCTTTTAATAACGTTGGCCTCATCCTTCGCTTCAACAGCGATATTCATAATTAACCTAACGGGTTGATCTTGTGCCCCAGGTTTTAGCTTTATTGTATACCCTAATATGATCCCTTGTTTTTCTAACTTATTTATTCTGTTTAATGCTGTGGTTCGTGAAACCCCCAATTCTTTTGCAATACTGACAATTGCCATTCTTGCATTTATTCGTAATAGCGAAATTAGGTGTTGGTCTGTGCTATCAAGTTTAGCTTCATTCATAGTGAAAACCTTAGTATTTATACATAACGAAATTATAACGCATGCTTATGTATAATGGTATGGCATATTTGTATAGTTAGATGGCTATTTGTCACCTAAAAGCGCCTGTTATCTATACTTGCTATTGGTGAGTCGCTTATGATTGTCTGAGTGAAAAAATTAAGGGGTTCTTTGGTGCCGCCCGATTTAATCATCCCATTAGCATCGACCACCCAGCATCTTGTTTATCTTCCTATCTTGTCAATATTGATCACCATCGTTGCTAGTTTTGTGATCTTATAGCAACTTTTTCACTATCTCTAAGCAGTTGCTCGAAATCATCTTCAATAATCTTGTCAACTGGTTGAAGGGTTGCTCGGTGTAGTTCGGCGATAAACACGCCTTCGTCGTCTGCTGTTATAATATTATGTCCTTTGAACATAGTAATACCTTTATCTCGTTTTGTAAGTTGTTAATATTAGCTATTAGAGCTGATAGTTGATCTTATAATTGATTAATATATTAAGACATCGCTAAGATATAAGCTGTGTCTACTCTGTATCCATCAGTTGTTAGTGTCTTTATACATAGTAGGAACAAGTCTCTTTATCTTAAATCCGATATAGCCATAAATCATCGCTAAAAATGGGTTGATTAGATTAAAAAAGCAGTAAAAAATATAATCAAACGGGTTAACCATTAAGACACTGTACATATAAGCACCACAAGTATTCCAAGGAATGAGTGGCGAGGTGATTGTCCCAGAGTCTTCAATAGTTCGACTCAATACTAAGGGGTCTAAGCCTCTTTCTTTATATACATTTTTATACATTCTGGCGGGCATAACGATGGCAATGTATTGATCAGCTGTGATGATATTTGTACCAATACAGGTAATCACAGTACTTGTTATTAAACCACCGATAGAGGTTGCTGTTTGTAATACCAGCTGGATTATTTTTTTTAAAATACCTAAGTGTTCAATCACAGCACCAAAACTGAGGGCACACATGATTAGCCAAACCGTATTGAGCATGCTCGACATACCGCCACCGCTGAGTAATTTATCCAGTTTATTGTTACCTGTTACAATTTGGACACCATCAAAAAATGCATGCCAAACCACCACTAAGGTCCCCTTAAAATTATCACTGCCGGCGGCGGCTAAACTCATGATTAATTCTGACTGAAATAATACCGCCCAAACACCACCAAATAGAGCGCCAAGTGATACCGCGATGAATGCGGGACATTTTTTTATTGCCAAAAAAATGAGGACAATCAAGGGCACTAAATTAACTACTCCTATAGTAAATTGTTGTGCTAATTGTTCACTTAGGGCGTTAATTGCATTGACTGAAGTTGGCATCTCTTCATTGAAACCTAAAAACATAAAGATGACTAATGCGGTACTAATCGAAGGAATAGTAGTCCATAACATGTACCGAATATGAGCAAATAATTCACTACCTGCTACGGCTGGTGCTAAATTCGTTGTTTCTGATAGCGGCGAAACTTTGTCGCCAAAATATGCCCCTGAAATGATTGCGCCAGCGGTAATCTCTAGTGATAATTCTAATCCTTGAGCAATACCTATTAATGCAACACCTATCGTTGCTGCGGTTGTCCAAGAACTGCCTATACTCATTGCGACTACACCACAAATAATACACGCTGCGGGGTAAAACCACTCAGGCTCAAGTATTTGTAAGCCATAATAAATCAATGTTGGAACTGTGCCAGACAATAACCAAGTACCAATAAGTGAACCTACTGCTAACAAGATCAGGACAGCACTAAGGGAGATAGAGATGCCTTTTATTATTGCTTCTTCCATTGATGCCCAACTATGGCCGTTCTTAAAGCCAATAATGATGGCAACACCCATACTCAATAAAAGAGCTATTTGGTTTGGACCATAGGAAGAGTTATCACCAAAATAAATAACCCCAGTGGATAACATTAAGACTAAGCAAATAATGGGTAAAATTGAGTCCATGATACTTGGCGGTTTAACCGCCTTATTATTGACATTATAATTGTTAGACATCTGCTATCCACTTACTCAGTTTGTATTGGTTAATATATGATGAAAATTTGCTTGATCAAAAAAACTAGTTAACACTATGGTGTAACTTGGTTTGGGAAAATAAGTCTTTGGGACTTTCAAGCGTAGGCATCAATTCAATTTTCTCACCAAGTTTTAATTTAGTCGCTAAATCATATAGGTAGCGTAAAGTTGAAAAATCTTCTAGAGCAAAACCCACAGAGTCAAAAATAGTGACTTGCTGTTCTGAGTCCCTACCAATATCAAACCCTGATATTACTCGCCATAACGGATGGACAGGGTGGTCGGCTGCCAATTGTTGAATATCACCTTCCTCACGTGTTTGTGGTTCATGTTCAACAAAAATCTTTCCTGATGTTAATACATTGGCATGTATTTCTGTTTTACCCGGACAATCACCACCTACACCATTTATGTGCATACCTGGTTCAATCATCTCTGGCGTTATGATTGTTGCGTTAGTCTTGTCAGCCGTTATCGACGTAATAATATCAGCACCTTGTACACAATCTTTGGCGGATAAACTTTGAATAAGCTTCAGTTCAGGGTAATGCGCTAAGTGACCGGCTACTTTTGACATCGCTTCTGGGTCAATATCAAAAATTCTAATTTCATTAATGCCTAATAAGGTATGAAAAGCGATGGCTTGAAATTCGCATTGAGCACCACAACCTATAATCCCCATAATACGTGATGAAGGTCTCGCCAATGCTTTTGCTGCCATTATCGATGTTACCCCGGTGCGAAATGCGGTAGATAAGGTCAGCTCTGAAACAAGTTTAGGGAAACCACTGTCCACTTCTGATAATGCACCAAAAGCCATAACGGTAGAAAGGCCTTTTGTTGGGTTTTTAGGATGGCCATTAACGTACTTAAAACTGAAAATTTCATCGTTAGCAATAGGCATTAACTCGATAACACCCTCTTTACTATGGGCTGCGGTTCTTGCTGATTTATCAAATGTTAACCATTGTTTAAAGTCTTGCTCCATATAACTGAGCAAGCCTTTCATAAACTCAGGGATACCTGTTTTATTGACTATTGTACTAAGCGTATTTACATCCAAAAATAAGGTCATTTTTCTTCTTCTAATTTAATGTGAATTTCAATAAAGTTTAAAGTATTAACCTGGCATAAAATAGTCATTAAAGTGTACAATTTTTATGAAATACTGTTCGAAATGAAGGGTCTTTATTACACAATGTGTAACTTACAAATATTTAGGGCCGATAAGTTCTAGATGTTTTTTTTAATGTAAAACAGTGAGTAGGTCAAAGGTTATGACCATAGTCACTGTTGATGGCTCATATTTAATTATTATTTAGATTTTTTATAAACCATTGTAAGGCACTATTTCTAGCAGCCTTAAGGTTTTCACCTTGGTACATATCATAATGTTTACCCGGATAAGTTATATAACGCGAGTCCAGCCGTGTCTTTATTCGCTGGTGAAGCAATTGACCGTTTTGTTTGGTATCAAATAAAGATTCTTGGTCTGCATCTATAATTAATGTTGGTGCTGTTAACTTATAGGCATACGAAAGTGGATCAAAGCGCTTCATTGCAACCCAGTCGGGGAAACCTGATAACAAGGGGTTAACTCTACTTTTAGGACCAGGAAATGTTGTAATGACACCTCGGGCTTTAAAGGTTTCTACTTGACGCATTTTACTCTTAGGAAAAGCACTTAAGTTATATTGGTGATTAACAGGACTCATCTGACTAACTAAGGCCTTGACCCTATCATCGTTAGCGGCCGCAACCAAGGCTAGAGCACCTCCCATACTGGTGCCCCAAATTCCAAGGTTGTTAGGAATCACTTGTGGCTCACCGCCTAAATAATGAAGTGCAGCACGAACGTCTGCTGACATGGTAAATGGATTGATTATATCGCGGACATGGCTTGTGGTTACCATGACATCTTTTGTATCTTTTAATTTAGCCAAAGGTGCTACTGCAACTAGGTAGCCTTCACTTTCACCCCAGCTTTTAAAGTCAAAGGTTAATACAATAAAACCTTGTTCTGCAAAATAAGGGGCATATTTTTGACCAATATTTTTTTTGCTACCACCCCAACCGGGTACCATTAAAATACCGGGTAACTTGTCGGTAGACATAAGCCCTTTGGGTTTATAAATATCACCGGCGAGTCGGCTTCCCTGGCTCCAAATAGTAATGGCTTGGTGTTCAACATTAGGGAAATCGTTTGCCTTACTTTGCAGAGATAGAAAGGTAATAAAAATAAAAAATATAGTTGCTAGCGCATGCTTATAGAGTAAAAAAAGGGTGGTGATCATTTGAAATACCTTATTAATTTTTTAAACTTGATTTTTTAAGTTGGCTTAAGTTAGTTGATTAACCTAGTAAGTTTGTTAAAAGAAAGGGGTCATAAGGTAAGTATTTATAAGATCCCTGAGATTATTGTGCAAAACCTATAAGCTATCTGTTGAATTGATAACTCTAGCTTAAATATTATTTATATTGAATTATACGCCTATTGTTAGTTGTTATAGGCGTAAACCATTACTTATAAATTGATGTTTATAGCTTTATTATTACCGACATTGATCTGCGCCTAAAACTGAAAATGTTCGGCTTTTATTGACATCAAACTTTTTGCGCCATTACCTAAACAGGCTAAGTGACCATGTGCTTTAGGTAAAACACGTTCAAAGTAAAAGTCAGCTGTTTGAAGTTTAGCTTGATAAAAATCACTTTCTGTTGGTTTTGACTCTAGGGCCGTTTGTGCAGTTTTAGCCATTTTAATCCACATATAGGCAATGGTGATGTAGCCTGAAAGCATTAAATAATCGACAGAAGCGGCGCCAATTTCATCAGGGTCTTTAGCTGCTTTCATCGCTATGTCTTCTGTGACTTCTAGCCATAACTCAACATATTCCTGCAAGGTTGCACAGTACTCTGAGATCTTACCCGATTGATTTTTTTTACAAAATGCAACTATCTCATTGCAAAAGTCATTTAACATCACGCAGTTATTGCCAAGTATTTTTCGGCCAATTAAATCAAGTGCTTGAATACCCGTAGTTCCTTCATAGATACAACATATTTTAGTATCACGCAGTAATTGCTCCATACCCCATTCTTTAACAAAACCATGGCCACCGAGTACTTGAATTCCATAACTGGTGTTGTCTACCGCTGTTTCGGTTAAAAATGCTTTAGCGATCGGGGTTAAAAGTGCTAACCGATCATTAGCATCAATTTTATCTTGATCTGATTTTCCTGCATGGGTGATATCAACTAATTGAGCCAAGCTTGCCACTAATGCTCGTCCTCCTTCAGTGATCGACTTTTGTGTTAATAGCATGCGTCTAACATCAGGATGAACAATTATTGGGTCAGCAGGGCCATCAGGGTTTTTAATACCGCTCATTGAACGCATTTGCAGTCTATCTTTTGCGTAAGCTAAAGACCCTTGAAAAGAAGCCTCAGATGCAGCCACCCCTTCATTGGCGACACCTAACCTGGCGCCATTCATGAAGGTGAACATACAATGTAAACCACGATCTTTTTGACCGATCAAATAGCCTTTTGCATTATCGAAATTGATCACACAAGTGGCGTTAGCATTAATGCCCATTTTGTGTTCAATAGAGCCACACCCTACACCATTTTTATTGCCAAGTGATCCGTCGTTATTAACGTTGAATTTAGGCACAATAAATAATGAAATACCTTTAGTTCCCGCAGGAGAATCAGCAACCCTGGCGATCACTAGATGGACAATATTGTCGGACATGTCATGCTCACCGGCGGAAATAAATATTTTACTGCCGTTTAATGAATAGCTACCGTCTTCATTTAAATCTGCTTTAGTGCGTAACAACCCTAAATCAGTTCCGCAGTGAGACTCTGTTAAACACATAGTGCCGGTCCATGAACCGTCAACAAGCTTTGGCATGAACATCTTTTTTTGTTGCTCTGTACCATGATCTTCTAGAGTAAACATACAACCATGGCTTAAACCTGGATACATAGAAAAACTATGATTGGCTGCTGAAAGCATTTCACTAATAGTGGTATTTAATGAGTGGGGCAGACCTTGTCCGCCAAACTCTTCAGCCTGAGAGAGCGTTGGCCAACCCCCTTCAATATACTGTTGATAAGCTTCTTTAAAACCATCAGGTGTAGTGACTTTTCCGTTTTCCCAATGACAACCTTGTTGATCACCTATTTGATTAATGGGCGCAATGACTTGTTCGGTGAATTTTCCTGCTTCAGATAAAATAGCATCAACCATTTCTTCGTTAGCGTCGTCATAACCAAGATCCTTATAATGGCTTTTACAATCGAGTAATTCTTGCATGACAAATCGATAATCACGTTGTGGTGCTTTATATTTAAACATAATATTTTCCTATCTAACTAAAGTGTTATAACCAATCAGCTTGGGTATCGTAACTGGCGCTGTCGATATTTTTCACCAAGTTCCCCCAGTGATAAGTTAGTGGTAATTCACTATTGAAAAAGTATTTCATCGCTTGAATTTTACCATTATAAAATTTTTCATCATGACTATGTGGCTTGTTTTCTATCGCTTTTTGAGCAATCGCTGCCTGCTTTAGCCATAACCAGGCAATAGTGATATGGCCAAACATATTTAAGTAACTGACAGAATTTGAGTAAACTAAATCAATGTGTTGTACCTGGGATTGAGCGATTACTGTCGTTGTTACTACTTTCAAATTTTCAATTGCTGACTTTAGCTCACTGGCATAGCTTGACAAGCTCGGCACTTGTTTTACTTCAATAATGGTTTTACTTATCTCGTTTAAAAAAGTGTTATAACCAGTGAAGCTCTTCATTGGAACTTTACGACAAAGTAAATCAAGTGACTGAATACCTGTAGTGCCTTCGTGGATAGGATTTAAACGGTTATCACGATAAAATAACTCTACGGGATGTTCATTACAGTAACCATGACCACCTAAGACCTGAATGGCTAAATCATTTGACTTTGGTCCCCATTCTGAAGGCCAGCTCTTAATAACTGGGGTGAGAAAATCTAAGATAGTTGAGGCATGCGAGCGCTCAATTTCTGTTGGTGCTGTTTTTTCGTCATCGGCTAACTGATGCCCATACAAACAAAGTGCATAAGCGCCTTCTGAGTAGGCTTTTTGTGTTAACAGCATGCGCCTTACATCAGGGTGCTCAATTATATTAACCGGTGGTGATTCAGGATCTTTACACGACAATAAACGGCCTTGAGGTCGTTCCTTTGCATAATCTAATGAGTACTGAAAACCAGTAAGTGCGGTCAAAGCAGCGCCAGTACCTACTAATATCCTTGCTTCATTCATCATATGAAACATGTACATTAAGCCTTTGTGTTCTTCACCCACTAGGTAGGCTACTGCACCATTTTGCTCACCAAAACTTAATGCTGCAGAGGTATGGCCACGGCCACCCATCTTGTGAAATAAGCCGGCTAAGGCAACTTCGTTACGTTGACCAATACTGCTATCATTATTGATTAAAAACTTTGGTACAATAAAAAGTGAAATACCTTTGATCCCTTTAGGAGCACCTTTAATGCGAGCTAATACCAAATGAATAATATTTTCATTAAGGTCATGGTCACCACCTGAGATATAAATTTTGTTACCAGTTAAACGGTAATCGCCATCTTCATTTTTAATAGCTGTTGTTGTCAGATCAGCAAGGCCAGAGCCAGCACCTGGTTCCGTCATTGCCATAGTGCCAGCAAATCGACCTTCACGCATTGGTCGTACCCACTTTTCAATTTGCTCTGGGGTGCCGTGTGATTCAATTAGGTTACAGTTGGCATGGGTTAATGAAATATAACCAAGTGTGGTACTGGCAACGGCAGATAAATAAGCAAAAGCACCACTTGCTGCAACGAGAGGAAGTTGCATGCCGCCCATTCCATAATCACTTGTTGGACATGTTAAACCAGCATTGACTACCGCATCTAAAGCGACTTTTATTTCTGGGATCATCTGCACTTTTTCACCATCAAAAATCGGTTCATTAGCATCTACTTTTTGACGAATTGGCAGAAAGTATTTTTCAGCAACCGCTTGCCCGATATCTATGGCAGCATTAAAAGTTTCTTTGTCATGGTCTTTATAACGTTCGCGACTAGTTAAAGACTCAACATCAAACATTTCATAGAGGAAAAATTCAATGTCTCGACGATTGATAATAGGTGCAGGCATTTTTGATACTCATTTTTAAATAATAAACAAATATTAAAGGTATCATTTAATATTTCTGTCGCCTTAGTGACAGTACAAGTTTTTTATACAACATGAATTAGGCAAACAAAAAATGTTTACTAATGAAAGTCATCATGGACTAATTTGAGTTCGATAGGGCGTAGAGCTAGACTGACTGACTTAGCAGTTTATTTTGATGATAAATACTATCATTTAGCATTGAATTTTAGGAATGTCTTGCCATTTACTGGTATAACTTGGTGATAAAAAGCGTCGGCGCATTTGCCACTTTTCGGCTTGACCGGCTGCTGCTACTTCGACCATGCCATTGCCATACCTGTGATTGATCTCATCATAACATTTCATTAGCTCAGGGTTATCAACACTGATGTTAAAAAAATCTTGTTGCTGAAAGTTTTTGTTTTCTAGTGTAATAGCGCCAACGCCACAGCGATAAAAATTAATTCCAGGTAAATAAATATCGTTAACAGCAAAAGAAATAGCTTCTGCGATTTTTAAGGTATTGTCTGTTGCTACTGGGAATTCATAAATCAAAGATTTTTTATAATAATTATCATCATGAGGTGAGCTGGCCGCAAATATCAACAGGCGTTTAATCAGTGATTGTTGTTTTCTACTTTTTCTTGCCACTCGACAGCCATGGTTAGTTATTGCTGATTTAAGTGGTTGATATTGATTAATGACTTGGCCAAAACTCCGGGTGGAAAAAATCCCTTGTTTGTCTGGTTTACTCTCATGCCAATTTAAACATACCATGCCATTGAGCTCATTAATCGTTCTTTCAAGTACGACACTAAACTGTTTTTTCATTACTTTGGATGACTGATTAGCGAGCTGCCATGCGTTGTTAATTCCTAAGATATTTAAGCGTTTTCCTATTTTTGAGCCAACACCCCAAACATCGGTAACTGTCATTCTAGTCAGTATTTCTTTACGTGAACTGTCATCATTAATTACGGCAACGCCATTAAAACCTGTGAGTTTTTTTGCTGCATGATTAGCCGCCTTAGCTAACGTGGGTGTTGTACCAAAACCAACGCCAACGGGTAATCGCGTTTCACGCCAAACAGCGGTTCTTATTTTATGACCATAGTCATGCCAATTATCAATATAGCGATAGTTTTTAAAGTGCAAAAATGACTCATCAATAGAGTAGACATATTGGTTGTCACAATAACGGCCGATAACATTCATCATTTTTTCGCTTAAATCAGCATAAAGTTCATAATTGGATGACCGAACGATGACTTGGTGTTTAGCTAAAAGGTGCTTAATTTGAAAATAAGGCGTAAACTTTGGAATACCCAGTTGTCTAGCGATAGGGCAAACGGCACAAATACAACCGTCGTTATTCGTTAATACCACCACGGGTTTTTTTCTTATGCTTGGGTCAAAGACCTTTTCCGCACTGGCGTAATAAGAAACCGCATCAACTAAAGCATACATGAGATTAACTCAGTTGATGGTAAAAGCATGCGAATAGAGCGAGTGACTACCCCTTCTATTTGAAACTCGTCACACTCATTAATATGCACAGCTTTGAACAAGGGGGATGCGGAAAGTAATTTAGCTTTTTTCTTGTCTAATATTTTACAAACAAAGCAACCGTTGAAATTAGCGACAATAACATCACCTGACTTTGCCTGTTTGGCGCGGTCAACAATTAAAATATCATCTTCAAAAATGCCTATTTCCTGCATTGACTGACCTTTAGCAAGGCCTATGAAGGTTGCGTTGGGATTTGATATTAACAATTGGTCAAGTGATAAACCCAGCTCTTTATATTCTGCCGCAGGGCTTTCAAAGCCACTAATGCCGGCTTCAATGTATATTGGAATAATCTTCATAATCAACCACTGTTATAGTACTGTATATAACGACAGTATATGTGGTAATTTATATTTTAAATAGCCTTGGTTAGAATATTTTAAGCTAATATCCAAAAAAAGGCTGTATATGCTACTTATTTTCAACTAAACAGCTATTTCCGCTACTTTATCAGTGATTAATTGTGTAAAATCATCCACCATTTTATTTATCAATTTAGTCTAGCCAAAAAATAATTTCGCACCCGAGGAGCTCATGAATTTAGACGATTTAACATTAGACGATATAGTCTTGCAGGCTGAGCAAGCTATTACCACTGCATCCGATCCCGCTGCACTTGATCAAGTTCGTGTGAACTTTTTAGGTAAAAAAGGTTTGTTTACTGAACAAATGAAAGGTTTGAGTAAACTACCAAAAGAAGACAAACCCAAAGCAGGTCAAGTGATTAATATTGCTAAGCAACATGTTCAAAAGTTACTTGTTGCTCGTGGTGAATTATTGCGTAATGAAGAAATTAAAGCACAATTAGCAGCTGAGTCAATTGATGTTACGTTGCCAGGTAGAGGCACTCAAATAGGGGGCCTTCACCCAGTTACTCGTACGATCGAACGTATAGAAAGCTTTTTTGGTGACTTGGGTTTTGAAGTTAAAGACGGCCCAGAAATTGAAGATGATTATCATAATTTTGATGCATTAAATATCCCTGAACATCATCCCGCCCGTCAAGATCACGATACTTTTTACTTTAATCCTAAGTTAGTGTTACGCACACAAACGTCTGGTGTGCAAATTCGTACCATGGAGGTTGAAAAACCGCCATTGAGGATTATCTCTCCCGGTAAAGTTTATCGTAATGATTATGATCAAACTCATACGCCTATGTTTCACCAGGTTGAAGGTTTGATGGTTGATAAAGATGTCAGCTTTACTCACCTTAAAGGTATTTTACACGACTTTCTTCATCACTTTTTTGAAGAGGAAGTCGAGATTCGTTTCCGCCCATCCTATTTTCCTTTTACCGAGCCTTCAGCCGAAGTCGATATAATGGGTAAAAATGGCAAATGGTTAGAAGTTTTAGGCTGTGGCATGGTTCACCCTAATGTTTTACGTAGTGTTGGTATTGACCCTGAAGTTTATACCGGCTTTGCTTTTGGCATGGGCGTAGAGCGCTTAACGATGTTGAGATATGGCGTGAATGACTTACGCGCATTCTTCGAAAACGATCTTCGCTTCTTAAAACAGTTCAAGTAGGAAACGCATAATGAAATTTAGTGAATCATGGTTACGTGAGTGGGTAAATCCTGCGATAACCTCAGAAGAATTAGCGCATCAAATTACTATGGCGGGTTTAGAAGTTGACGGCGTAGAACCTGTTGCAGGTGAATTTACCGGTGTATTGGTCGGTGAAGTTGTTGAGTGTGGTCCTCACCCTGATGCTGATAAATTACAAGTAACTAAAATTAATTTAGGACCAGATTTTAATGAAGGTGAATTAGTTGATATTGTTTGTGGTGCTAAAAACTGCCGTTTAGGATTAAAGGTTGCGGTTGCCACTGTCGGCGCGGTTCTACCTGGCGACTTCAAAATTAAAAAAGCGAAATTACGGGGCGTTCCTTCACATGGCATGCTGTGTAGCGAGTCTGAAATAGGTTTAGCGGATAGTTCTGATGGTATTATGGAACTTGCACCAGATGCGCCAATTGGCGCTTGTGTGCGCCACTACTTAGACTTAAATGATGTCACCATTGATGTTGATTTAACGGCTAACCGTGGTGATTGTTTAGGCCTTAAAGGTTTAGCACGAGAAGTAGGGGTGTTAAACAGTTTATCGGTTACTGAGCCAGTGATTGAAGCGGTAGCCCCAACAATAGACGATATTAGAGAGATCACTATTGAAGCAGGGCAAGCATGCCCTCGCTATTTAGGCCGAGTTATTAAAGGGATTAATGCCAATGCAGTTACCCCTTTATGGATGGTAGAAAAACTTCGCCGTTGTGGTACTCGTGCTATTGATCCCGTTGTTGATGTCACTAACTATGTACTGTTAGAACTAGGTCACCCAATGCATGCCTTTGATTTAGATAAAATTGAAGGTGGTATTAATGTCCGTTTTGCTAAACAAGATGAAACATTAGTTTTATTGGATGAAAATGAAGTAAAACTCTCTGCTCAAACATTAGTAATAGCAGACAAAGGACAAGCGGGTGGTAAAGCATTAGCGATTGCCGGTATCTTTGGTGGCTTACATTCAGGTGTCAGTAATAGCTCAACAGACATTTTCTTAGAAAGTGCTTTTTTTGCACCGCTCGCTATTTTAGGTAAAGCCCGTCAATACGGCTTACATACCGACGCATCGCATCGTTACGAGCGCGGTATTGATCCTGAGTTACAGCGTAATGCGATGGAAAGAGCGACACAATTGTTACTTAACATTGTTGGGGGTCAAGCAGGACCTATTGTTGAAGCTAAATCTGAAGCAGATATACCATTAAAAAAATCAGTGTCCTTACGCCGTAAAATGCTTGATGCTCGTATCGGTCATCATATTAACGATGCCCAAGTCACTGAAATTTTAACGCGTTTAGAGTTTACTGTTGAAAGCTCAGGTGACGATGAAAGTAAAGTTTGGCAAGTAGTTGTGCCGGCTTATCGCTTTGATATTAAAATCGAAGTAGACCTCATTGAAGAAGTGGCTCGGATTTTTGGCTATAACAATATCCCTAACTTAGCCCCTAAAGCTTATTTAGCGATGCGAAGCCAAAAAGAAGCTAAGTTATCGGTCAGTAAACTGCGCCAAGTATTAGTTAATCGTGATTATCAAGAAGCGATTACCTATAGTTTTGTTGACCCTAAAGTACAGTCGTTATTATTTCCTGAACAAAAGGTGATGGTCTTACCGCATCCTATTTCTTCTGAAATGTCAGTTATGCGCTTAAGTTTATGGACCGGATTACTGCAATCAGTTGTTTATAACCAAAACCGTCAACAGCAACGTGTTCGTCTTTTTGAAGTAGGCTTACGCTTTGTACCTGACGAGCTTGCTGAAAATGGTGTTCGTCAGCAAAATATGATTGCCGGTGTTATTGGCGGAGCACGTGTTGATGAACATTGGTCGATGGAAAAGTCGGTCAGTGACTTTTTTGATATTAAAGGTGATGTTGAAGCTTTATTGTCATTAACTCAAGATCCAGCAGCTTATGAATTTTCAGCAGCTGAAATTGAGGCACTTCATCCGGGACAAACAGCAAAAATAACCCGTGATGGTTTACTGGTTGGCCATGTTGGAACCTTACATCCTGAATTAGAAAGAAAATTAGGTCTTAAAAGTCGTACTTTTATTTTTGAGTTGTTATTATCCGAAGTATTAACGTGTAAAATTCCTCTAGCTACTGAATTGTCTCGCTTTCCAGCAAACAGAAGAGACATTGCCCTAGTAGTAAAAGAAGATGTTGAGGCAAAAAAAGTATTACAACTTATTGAAAAGATTGGCGGAAAGCATTTAATTGATATAAGCTTATTTGATGTATATCGTGGTCACGGCATTGAGCCTGGTTTTAAGAGTTTGGCAATCGCCATGATATTACAAGATTATGAGAAAACACTCGAAGAAAAAGACATTAATGATGTCGTTAATCGAGTTGTTACCACTTTATCAGCGGAATTAGATGCAACACTGAGGAATTAAGTCATGGCACTTACTAAAGCAGAAGTAGCAGAACATTTGTACGAAAAAGTTGGGCTGAGTAAGCGTGACGCAAAAAATATGGTAGAAGTGTTTTTTGAAGAAATACGTGAAACCCTAGAAAGTGGAGATCAAGTCAAGCTTTCTGGTTTTGGTAATTTTGATATACGCGAGAAAAAAGAACGTCCAGGGCGTAACCCTAAAACCGGTGAAGACATTCCTATCTTAGCACGTAAGGTAGTAACCTTTAGACCAGGACAGAAACTTAAAAGCCGTGTTGAAGATGGTAATAGCTAATTATTATTGAGACATATAAACAAAGGTTGCTTAGGCAGCCTTTTTTTATGTCATATTATTCGTATTAAAGAATGAGAAAATAGCGATTAACACCATGGGGTTGTTATCTATCGCAAGATAGTTTGACTGACTTAGCCATCAAAGTAATTAAAAGCCTAACGTTATATCAACTAGATTACAAACATCGTTTGGGTTTAGGTAAACCGGCATACTTTGTTGCTTGCTTGGCTGGACCCTCAGGAAATAGTCTGAACAAGTAACGGCTATTTGCTTTATCTTCACCCAATTCAACTTTCATCGCTTTCGTTAATGCTCTAATTGCGGGTGAAGTGTTATACGTTAAATAAAACTGACGAACAAAATTAATCACTTCCCAATGAGCATCACTAAGTAAAAACTCATCATTTTCGGCTAATAATTTTGCTAACCCTTGATCCCAAACAGTAAAATCGAGTAGATAACCTTGGTTGTCAGTTTTTATTTCTTGGTTATTATAGTTAAGGATCATTGCCAGGTAACGACACTGTTATGTTTGAAGGTCAGCTCAATTAAATCGTCCATTGAGATAGCTAACATACCTGCTTGTATAGCAATAGCACGAGCATCGGCATGAATTTTAACCACCATGACCTCTGTCAGCTTATTTATGAGTTGATGACGGATGTTATAGCAACCGTCATCAAGTAGTACGACTTGATCACCAAAGGCTAGGGTATCTATGCACTGCTGGAAGTCAGAGGTCTCAAAGGCTGATTTTCGGACTAAATGTAATAAAGTCATACAGGTTAACTCTTTATGCTTATCAAACTGTTCAAGGGATTAAAAATGATAAAACCGCCGTGTTAAAATCTAAAGATAACGTTATGTTGGTGAAGTCGCTCACTAAACTTTAGTTTATTTAAAACAATGACATTACCGATAGTAAACTGACTATCGGTTAAACCTCGCTCATTTAACGAGTGCTGACAAACATAAATATTTTCAATGTCATAAAACGTCAATGCCGCGAATGTCTTGAGGTAATCTTTGCTTTGTATCAGTGTAGCATCTTGGTTATTGATAAGTTGCCAGACACCATCACCTTGAAAAAATAGGCTAGTCACTTGCTCATAAGAGCCAAAAATTAAGGCTAAGTCTAAAGCATCTTTACCATTGGTTGATGAAAAAGGCGCTGTAGAGTTGAGAATAGCGACGATTGTTGGTTCTTCATTATTGGTCTCAATAGCTGCGGTCATAACTGAACCACACGATCTGCAGCACTTGTTAATTCAACCAACTCACCTAAGCCAGAGACAGTAAAATGAGCAGCAATGTTGTTAGTGGCTTTTTCATCACTTAAACCATTTTTTTCAGCAGCGGTGTAACATAAATGTAGGGGAAGTTGATATTTTTGGTGCAATAACTGCCACTGTTGAGTCGTTTGAAATTCATCACTTGCTAGGGCTATATATTCATTAGCATTAAGCACACCTGTTTGATAAAAAAAGACACCAAGTATATTAACACCTTGCTCAAGCGCTAACTCAATATAACTAAGCGCAGTAGCAGTTAAGTTACTATTGGGAGGTGTGGTTATAATAACAGCCAAAGAGCGCAATTTTTCATATCCTTAAGTGAGAATAGGGAGCAGTGAGTTTACTTATCTCATAAAAAAGCCCCGCAGTGCGAGGCTCATTATAAAGTGTTTATCGAATTTTTAAATCAATTTAATGAAATTAATCATCGCTACCAAAAACACCTAATAGATGTAATAGGCTGGTAAAAATATTATAAACACTTAAATATAATGACAAGGTTGCACGAATATAATTACGTTCACCGCCATTAATGATTCTACCGGTATCAAATAAAATCAAACCAGACATTATCATAATAATTGCTGCACTTAGCGCTAGCGATACGGCAGGCACTTGGAAAAACAAGTTAGCAATACCAGCAATGATAACAACAAGTAAACCTACCATTAAAAAGCCACCCATAAAGGAGAAGTCTTTTTTACTGGTTAAGGCATAGCCAGATAATGCAAAGAAAATGAGTGCAGTTCCACCTAAGGCTTGCATAATTAATGAAGGATCAATTGCCGCATAATAGTTAAGCATTGGCCCTAAAGAAGCGCCCATTAAACCAGTGAAAGCAAATAGCCAAAAAACACCACTGCTTTGTTCTGCTTTTTTGTTAACAACAAACATGACACCAAACGCCCCTAGCATCATGACTAAAGCCACCATATGGGATAAATTCATTGCCATTGAAATTACAGCAGTAACCGTGCTGAAAACCAAAGTCATTGATAACAACATATAGGTATTTTTTAATACTTTGTTAATCTCAATAGCTGAGCTTTGACTAGCTGCATTTAAATTCGTATTAGATTGCATAAACATTCCTTATAAAACTAATTGTATATATTAGATTAGATGGGGGTATTAACTAAAAATTCAATATTAATAATCTAATCTTTAAATTCAGTAATCAACCCTTTGACATATTATGACATGGTGTTTTTTAAATTACCATGGCTAATCCTGATGAAATTGGTCAATAATTTGTTTTCTTTTGTAACAAAACATACTGTGATCGTTAACCATACCGCAAGCTTGCATATGAGAATAACAAATCGTTGGCCCAACAAATTTAAAGCCTCTTTTTTTAAGGTCTTTACACCATCTGTCTGACTCTACACTAGTCGTGGGGCTTTTGTCATCGTCATCATAGTGATTAACCATGGTTTTATGGTTAACAAAAGCCCACATATAATCACTAAAGCTGTTAAATTCATTTTGAATGGTAATAAATATTTTAGCATTGTTAATGGCGGCTTCTATTTTACCTCTATGGCGAACAATGTTTTTATCTAACATGAGCTGCTCTACTTTATCGTTGTCAAATGAAGCAACTATATCAACATTGAAATTAGCAAACGCCTTTCGATAACCCTCACGTCTTTTTAAAATGGTGTACCAACTTAAACCGGCTTGTGCTGACTCAAGCGTTAAATACTCAAACAGTTTATTATCATCAAAGACGGGTACGCCCCATTCCTCATCATGATATGCGACATAATCCGGTTTGTTGGTGTCTAACCATGAACATCGGCAACGTTCTTTCTCTTGCATTTATAACTCTTTTGGCTGAATTGACATCAATATGGTTAATTTTCTAGCAAACAATCACTTTTGGTTAATAAAGTCTTTACAAGTGTTTTTGGACACTCTATTATTCGCACCGTCTTCAAGCAAGCAATTGTTTGATGGCTGTGGTGAGATGGCAGAGTGGTCGAATGCACTGGTCTTGAAAACCAGCAAGGGTTTGTAGCCCTTCTAGGGTTCAAATCCCTATCTCACCGCCACATTAAGAAAAACCCGTTAATCGAAAGATTGACGGGTTTTTTGCTTTCTGAACTGTCAAGAAGACCGTCAAATACTCACGTTACTATAAAAACTACCTTACAGAAAATTAATCAAAGCTGTTCTTCGAACAGAACCCCATAATTTAATTTAAGGTTACAGGTGAAGTGGGTAATGTGATAGAAATTGCTTATCAATCAAAATTCACGTTTTAATAATTATCTCTTAACTCTACGTAATTTAAGTAACCATGAAGATTTGTTTTTTTCAGCATCATAAAATATGGCCATAGTGAAAAAAAACATTAACAGCAATATTGTGTGCGCAGCTAGGCTTATACCGAAGTAAATTATACTTCCAATGTAGATAGAAAAAGAAAAACTCCACAGTTTTGGACTTCTCAGCTTTCACTAGACAGTTTTTAACTCAGAAAAATACGCTTGCTCAAATTTAGTAGGTGAGATACCACCTGTATGCGAGTGACGCTTTTTCGGATTGTAGAACATTTCTATAAAATTAAATATCTCTGTTTTCGCATCTTCACGTGTTGAATATATCTTTCGTTTCACGATACGCTTTTTAATCGTCGCGAAAAAACTTTCAGCCACGGCATTATCATGACAATTTCCTCGTCGACTCATCGATGGCACAAGATTATGCGACTTCATGAACGCTAAGTAATCTCCGCTGCCATACTGACTCCCTTGATCACTATGAACCATCACCTCAGCTCTAGGTTGGCGTTGATAAACAGCCATCAGTAACGCATTAATGACTAACTGCTTATCCATATTTTTATCCATCGACCAACCTACTATCTTGCGGGAGAATAAATCCATAACCGTCGCTAAATACAAAAAGCCCTCGTGCGTTCTTATACGTAATATCGCTGACCCAAACTTGGTTAGGTGCTGGAGGATTGAATTGACGTTTAAGTAAATTATCCGCAATACGAAACGTGCTACCGCCTTAGATATATCGACGTTTATAACCTATTTTTGCTTTCAGCTTATGCTTTCGCATAATCTTCGCCACACGATTCACACTACATATTTCGCCAACCTCACGTAAGTCCTGATGTATCCAAGGGCTACCGTAGGTTCCGCCACTCTCAACATAAAAGGTTTTAATAAGCTTGAGTAGACGATTATCTTCAATCTCACGTGTGCTTAAGGGGTTATTTAACCAGGCATAAAAACCGCTTCGATGTAGCTTGAAAACACGGCACATCGCAACAACTGAAAATTCATCTTCGAGTTTAGCGATCCTTAGCTGGTCATCTGGTGCTTTAACCGATTTAGGTTTTTCTGATAATTGACTTCGCCAGTGGTATAACGTTTTAGTGCAAATACCTAACCGCTCAGATACTTCAGCAACTGAATAACCACGTTCATTCGTTTGTTTAACTGCTTCAATTTTAAACTCTTGGGTATACCGTTTGCCTTTGCTCATAAACACCTCTTAATTGAAGTTACAATGTAACTTATTTGGTGTCTAGTAAAAAGTCCAGTATCAATAGCATTTGAATACACACGTTACTTTAACTAGGCCTATATTCCCTTCTCCTATTTAACACTCATGTATAACCACAATAAATATATTAAGAATGAATAGCTTAACTGATGGTTATCCCCCTCATGAGTAAAGGCGTTAATACTCATCTTTATAAGTATGGTAATAACAGGTAATATATTCATTAATATTTATTATTTTACAAGATATGTTCAGTTAATGAATGGTTCCTTGATTCTCATCAAGTTGACTTTTAAAAGATTTTAGTTCTTTTTTACAATCTTTACAGAGAGGATATTTTTGTGAGAATAAAAGTACAGGCATAAAAGTCAATTTTAATGCTTTAAATGCTATAAGTTTTACATCTTCACATTCCTGGCTATGTTGGCTCAGATCCAGCATCTTATTATGGGGGATTAATAAGTATTCCAATGATATTCGGGGATTACCTTGTTTTTCATATAATACGGCTAGATTATGGCAAGAACCGATCCATGCCATTAATAGTTCTATATTATTGATATCTGCTGTCCATAATATGTCTAGGTATGAAACAGCTTCTTTATAAAAATATTCGGCTTGTACCCATTCTTCATTATAGAAACACTCGTTACCATCACTCAATAGTTGTTGCCACTGCCTCATATTTCTTCCTCTAATGTGAAAATAAACTTACAGTTAAATTTGTTAAAATCCTTAACCGCAATGATAATGATTCTCATTACGGCACGCAAGTATTTATTTTCTATACTACGAAGTTTTTTTTGATTTATTCATAAAAGAGCTGGAATAGTCATTTAAAATAAGTAGCGGGCCATAAGCTAGGTTAATTGCTAACGTTTAAAAACTCTCCTCATAAAAACTAATTAGGACGGTTAATTAACAATGAATAATGGGATTAAGCCGCTATTTTTTAATATATAATTACGACGATTAATAACCAGTTATCCATCGTTAGTGTGTCTAGTTCGTTATTATCTGAGTCTGTTAGAGTCTTTGGTAACAAAGCATAGTGCACGCCAGTTTAATTGTAACTAATTGAATGATAATTAATAAATCACGAGCACTAGGCGAAATAAACCAAAAAAGAACTGATAAATTAGTAATAATACTGTACCAAAAAATTATCATGGGTTTACAAAACTTAATGACCACTTATGGCTAATAGCGGAAGTTAGCAACTCGTTAATCCTAACGTCGGCTTAAAGCTCATTGCTGGTTTATCAGTTGGGTTATTAACAACATTATTTGGTCTTCGCATGCCATCTGCAATAGAATCTAATTCTAGATTAATGGGTACTGTTTCAGCAGTATGGTGTGCAGTTTTAGTATGTGTTGTACGTGGTCAGATCAAGAAAGACCGAGCATCGTAAATATTTCTAACAGAACATTAAACGTAGAGATTACACTTAGATGTTTTTTGTTCCTCAAATATTATAGCCAACTGTAATTTTTTGCTTATGTAAGTGTTATAAAATTAGTGAGTGGACATTATAATTAAACACTAATAAATATTATATTTTTTTAAGTGGTCATTATAAAATTTAATGCACCGGAGGAGCTAAAAGATCTATGATTTTCATATTGTTGTGTGGAATTGAACCTGTCATTTGTTTTTGTATAATAGTAGCTCCTAAAGTCTATGGCTATTTCACTTTTACCATACAAAATGTATTAGTATAAAATATTTAATAGATTTTATTAGTGCTAGATAGCGTTGATATAATAATGATTTTTTGATGGAACTGCTTAATTGAGATTATCTTCAAGTTCCATTATAACGGCTAAAAACTTGATATTTGTGTGTCTTAATTTTTATCGCTATTTGTTGACCTAATTTAAATAAAACGTCGCTATAAAAGCTTAACTGATCAAACAATAAAGATGAATCGTTTTCAATACTACTTAGTAAATAGTGGAACCCATGTTCTGTGAAAGCTATATTATCTACTTTCACATTATAGTTTTCAAACTGGTTCGCACAATACTCAATAAATTGAGACTTTATTAATAATTGCAATACCTTTGAGTTACATTTGTTGGCAATTAACCCCGTGTTTGGTATAAGTACGGCCGCGGAAGGAAATTCTCCTATCGCTGATTTGAAAATACCCTCAGTTTCTTTTACTGGAATCCAGCTACCTAGTTGTAAAAAATCAGCAACTTGCCAGCTATTGGGTGATTTACAAACTTTAGTAGGGCTGTCTACTTGTAGGATGCTTCCTTGATGCATTACCGCTATTTTGTCAGCAAACGTAAATACTTCATCTTTGTTATGTGTGACAAATATCGCACTTATTTTTAAGTACTTTAATAGTTGGCGCATTTCTAACATCAATTCATTACGTAAACGCCCATCTATATTTGAAAAAGGCTCATCAAGTAATAATAACTGAGGTCGAGGGGCTAGTGCCCTAGCAATAGCTACTCGTTGTTGCTGTCCACCAGATAATTGATGGGGGTACCTTGCTCCTAAATCTGTTAATTTAAGTAAATGAAGTAAATCACTCACTCGGGATTTTTGTTCACTTTTAGCAAGGTTATTAATGCCAAAGCATACATTTTTCTCCACTGATAAATGAGGGAATAAAGCATAATCTTGAAAGATCATACCAATATTACGATGTTCAGGCGCTACATATATAGATGGTGTAATCGTAATAACATCTTTATTAACGCGAAAATAATCACGGGTTGAAAGACCGCTATTTATATTAATCTCGCCATTATTTAGCCGATTAAAGCCGGCAATAGTATTAAGTAATGTTGTTTTACCACAACCACTTGGCCCAACCAAACCAAGAATATCACCAAAATCAAGGGTTAAACTGGTATCTAATAATACCGTTTTATTTTGTAATTTTACCGAAAGCTGTTTAATGCTTAATAATTCGTTTGTGCCCATTTACGAAAGTTCCTTAGTTCTGTTAAGCCAAACAATGGGTAATAACCCAAGGAGGACAATTAAAATAGCACTTAAAGCACCTTGTTCGAGTATTTCATCTGAGATTAATTGATAAATTTGTATACTCAAGGTGTCGAAATTAAAGGGTCTCAATAATAATACCGCGGGTAATTCTTTCATCGACTCAACGAATACTAAAAGCCAGGCTACTAAAATAGAAGGCTTTAGTATCGGAATATGTACTTTTATTAACATTTCGCGAAAACTGGCACCCAAGCTTGATGGTGCAAAATCAACCGAACGTGGAATTTGCTCTATACCACTAGATATTGTGCCATTAGCAATAGCGGCAAACCGAACAACACAGGCAAAGACAATAGCGAAAATAGTGCCTGATAAGACTAAGCCTGGAGTTTTTAATTGAAAATATTCTGCGGCATCATTAATAAAGTGGTCAAGCGGACCAAAGCTAGCCAACAGTGCCATAGCTAAAACGGTACCGGGCACAGCATAGCCAAAACTAGCTAAATTTGAGGGGATCAACCTCCATTTATCGACACTTAAACGACGATAAAAGCCAAACAATAATGCTAACAAAGTGGCAATAGATGCAGCATATATTGATATTTCAATACTATTTATACTAGGGGATATTAAGTTCTTTAGTTGAGACATATCGCTATATTCGAATGCCATAATAATAAGCGTAGCAAACGGTAAAAGAAACCCTAAAAAAACTAGTAACCAACAAAAACCACTAATAAAAAACTGTTGAAAAAAAGAGAGTTTAATAACTTCAATATGCTTATTGGGTCTGTTTGATTGAAGATTTTCACTTGACCTTGCTCGTTGCTCTGCAACAACGACGAATAGAATTATTAGCATTAATATACTTGCTAAAGCATTAGCTGTTGCTAAGTCACCATAACCTAACCATGTATCGTATATAGCAGTAGTAATGGTATTTACTGAAAAATAATTTACTGTAGCAAAGTCAGCTAACGTTTCCATTAATACTAAGCTAGTTGAGACTGCTATTGCTGGACGCGCCAAAGGTAAAGCTACACTTAACAAACTTTGTTTTGCCGATAATCCTAATAAACGTCCTGCTCTTAATAGGTTTTGATCTTGTTGTTCAAAAGTAGTGCGAGTTAACATATAAACGTAAGGGTACAACACCAAAGAAATAACAATAGCAGCACCAGGTAAAGTGCGTATATCAAAAAACCAATAATCGTTTGGCGATTGCCAATTAAACCAACCACGCAATGTTCTCTGAATAGGTCCTGCGTAATCAAACATATCAGTATAAAGGTAAGCGACTAAATAAGCAGGCATAGCCAAGGGTAATAAAAGTAACCACCTCAAGTACTTTTTACCCAATACATTAGTATGAACAATAAAAGCGGCACTAAAAGTACCAAAAAACAGACTCAAAAAAACGACTAATGCACCAAGCATTAGGGTATTGGTAATATAGTCAGGTAAAACAGTTTGCCAAAGATGAGAGAATAAATCACTCGACGAGCTAAGGCTCCTTAATACCATCACTAATACTGGCGCTATAAGTATCAGTGTTATCAGCCAGCAAGTAATTCGCCATAGTTTATTTTTATAAGGAGCTATCAAGAAATAATAATCATAGTCTATAAGTCAAATTTTGCTTCGTCAAGCAGCTTAAACGCGTCGACTCTATACTTTGCAATGATTGCCAAGGGTAAAGAGTCGGCTTTAAACTTGCCCCATTCAGCAACTAGTTCAGAAGGCATTACATCTGTTCTAACAGGGTATTCCATATTAGTTTCAGCATAAGTTTTCTGTGCCTTTTTCGATATCAAGAACTCCATTAAGGCTTTAGCATTCTCTCTATTAGGAGCATGTTTAGCCATTCCCATACCTGATATGTTGACATGTGCACCACGATTATCTTGATTAGGGAAATTAATGTGTACCGCATCAGCCCATTTTTTTTGTTTCTTATTCGCTAACATTTTGCCGAAATAATAACTATTACCCAGTGCAATATCACATAAGTTTTGATGAATAGCTTGTACTTGCCCGCGGTCATTACCCTGAGGTTTACGAGCTAAATTTGCTTTAAATTTTTCTAACCAAGTGAGTGTTTTAGCCTCACCATGCGCCGCTATCATAGAAGCAATAAGTGCAATATTGTATGAGTGTTTACCGCTTCGAGTACAAATTTTTCCTTTATATTTACTGTCAGCTAAGTCTTCATAATCAATATTAATAACACCCAAACGTTTCGCTGAGTAAATATTTCTAACACGTGTCGTAAGTGCATACCAAGTATTATCTGCTGCTCTAAATTTGCTGGGAATAACATCAAGTAATTTTTTTGAACTGTAAGCCTGCAGTAAATTACGGTCATGTAGCTCAATGAGACGACTAATATCTGTTGTTAATAATACATCGGCAGGACTATATTTACCCTCGCGAGCAAGACGTTCCGCCATACCTTTTTTGGCAAAAATAACGTTAACTTTAACACCCGTTTCTTTAGTAAACTGATCGAACATAGGTTCTACTAAAAATGCCTGACGATAAGAATATACATTAACTTCCCCATTGGCTTGTAAAAATGATGAGAAACAAAATGCAAAACTAACACCAACAAGGCGTATTTTTTTTTTTGTCAATATTACTTTCTGCACTAGGCTATTTGGCATACTATGCCTTTCCTTTTATAAGCCACTAACGGCCAATAAGATTAAATAAAACATTAAATTCTGTCAACCTATTTGAGAATAATTCTTATTTAGATTTTAGTAAAAAGTCACTTAGCTCATTCCTAATGTGATAATAATTAAGCTATTGCAGTATTTTTACCCCATAAAAATTAGTTTTTATTAATCTCCTTAAAAATAGACTACCGCTGTTCAACAGGTAATTAAGCTCATCAATCAGATTATCTGGTTGTAAATATATAATTAAATAATGATTTTTATTCATAACAAATACTATTATTTAAATTGATAACGCAAATGATATTGATTATCATTTGCGTTTGTATTATAGTGCGTTTATATATTTATATTATTAATCAATTTAAAAGGAATGAAATATGTTTAGGGTTCAAAAGAGTTTATTATCAGTTGCCATTGTTACAGCTACATTTGGATTAGCTGCCTGTGGAGGAAGTAGTAGTGACGACTCTACTTTAACACCGACTCCTACTATTAATAGTGCACCAACAGATATCACTTTATCTGCAAGTAATGTATCGGAAAATGAAGCAGGCGGAATTATTGGTATGTTGTCAGTATCAGACGCGGATACATTAGATACTTTTACATTTGTTGTAAGCGATGACCGTTTTGAGATAGACGGTACTACGCTGAAGCTAAAAGCAGAAAATACACTTGATTTTGAGCAAGAAGCAAATGTATCATTAAACGTTGCCGTTACCGATAGTGCAAATGCAACGTTTGATAAAGATATGATAATTGATGTTAATGATTTATTGGATTATTACGACTTCGAGAGTAAATCGTTAACCGGTATATCTTCTGTTAGTTACACGGGACAAATTGCACGCCAGTTATTGATTAATGATATTTCAAAGCTAATTGATGCGGAGCTAAGTGATGCAACCACATTTGATACAAAGGGTACATTTGTTAATCGAGAACAGGTAATTAATGCCCTTAATTCCTATTTTGATGTTGCTGATTATGATGTTGCTTCGCAACGTCCACTTTTGACCTCAACTACACCGACTAGCCTACAAAGTATGTTAGTTGATCTATCTAGTTCCTCTAAAAACTTAGTAGGAAAAATTGCGGGTAATGACCCAACAGGTCAACATAAAGATTGGAATAATGGTGACTTCACAGGCTGGGGAACAACAGGTTCAACATCACCTGAACAGCTTATTCGCATGTTGTTTGGTATGCTTGCAGACAATGCTCAAACTCAGCTAGACGGTGTCGTTCGCCAGGACCCTTTTGGTAATAATATTACCAATATTTCATTAACCAGTGATGGTCGTGATTTAAAACAACTTATTCAAAAGTTTTTATTGATGTCAGTCGCTTTTTCACAAGGGGTAGATGACTACTTAGACAATGATGTAGCAGGTAAAGGATTACTTTCTGATCATATCGATACCACTCAAGCTTATACCCAATTAGAGCATCAGTTTGATGAAGCCTTTGGTTATTTTGGCGCCGCAAGAAATTATCTTGATTATAGTGATGAAGAAGTTGCCGCAAAAGGAGGCCGTGACGATTACCAGCTTTATCACGATACCAATAAAGATGGTTCTATAGACTTTAATTCTGAATATAACTTTAGTCAGTCAACCAATGCAGCCAAGCGAGATCGCGGTGCCACTGTTGCAACAGACTTCAGCAAAACCGCAATGACTGCTTTTTTACAGGGTCGTAAACTGCTAAATGATACCGCTGGCGTAGACTTAACCGAAACACAAAAAACTGAGCTGTATGGCTATCGTGATACTGTCGTAGGCACTTGGGAAAAAGCGATCGCTGCGACTGTAGTTCATTATATTAACGATTTACGCAGTGACCTAGGAAAAATAGGTACAGATGACTTTAGTTATGCAAATACTGCTAAACATTGGTCAGAAATGAAAGGCTTTGGATTAGGTTTGCAGTTTAACAAAACGTCAACACTTAGCGATGAAGACTTTGCTATGGTTCATAGTCTTATGGGTGATATGCCGGTATTAATCGGAGAAGCTGAGTTGACGGCTTATCGTGTTAGTTTATTAACCGCTAGAGATTTATTACAGGCAGCTTATGCATTTGATGCTGAAAATGTTGCCAACTGGTAACTTTATTTTAATTAGGTTGGCGGATCACTTGTGATGTTCTTAAGAGGTTGTCCATTTTAAGGTCAACCTCTTTTTAAGTTTTACAATATATTGGAGTGGAGAAGGTGGTAAAACCTTTTAGTTCAAAACTAGAAAAACTAGTAGTAAATATCGTGGTTACTCTCGTGATAATGAGTTTGGTGGCTTGTGATGAAAGTTCAAGTAGCACTCAGGGGACACAGTTTTCTCAAGCGATTACTGTGCCGTCACAGCCTAGTAATAACTTTAACCAAACATTGCTTCTGCAAAACTTAACTGACAATGTCATTGTCCCAACGTATACAAAATTTGCTCAGCTCGCTATAGCTCAAGAAACAGCTATTGGGGATTACTGTAATGCGTTAACTTCTCAAGCAATAGATACAGATGCTAAAAATGCATCTGCCAAAAAAAGTTGGCGAGATGTCATGGATATCTGGCAAATAGCCGAAGTTATGCAAATTGGGCCACTTTTACGTAATAATAGTACTTTAAGGAATAAAATATATTCTTGGCCAAACACCAGTGATTGTGCTTTGGATCAAGATGTGGTGTTAGCTGAGCAGGAAGGCTACGATATCAGTACGCGTACAGACAGCAGGAAAGGACTAGATGCGATTGAATATTTATTATTTAATCAAAACTTAGATCATAGTTGTACCGTATTCGGAACAGACCCTCAAGGCTGGAATAATAGAACAAATAAGGACAGAACTGTTGCTAGATGTGGATTGGCGAAAATAGCTGCGACAGAGTTAGTCTACAATGGCCAAGAATTATTAACGGCATGGAATGGTAATGAAACCATTGAAGGTTATGCAGACATTCTTAAAAATGCGGGCCAAGTAGATAGTATATTCAACAATGTACATGATGCGGTGAATACGGTGTCTGACGCAATTTTTTATATCGAAACCTTTACCAAAGACGCTAAACTAGCTACCCCACTAGGCGTATTTGCAAATGATTGCGGTCTTACTCCATGTGCTAAAAACGTAGAATCTCGTTTTGCTTATTATTCTTTGAAAAATACAATCAGCAATATTCAAGGGCTAAATATGATTTTTACGGGAGGAGAAACTGATGCAGGTATTGGGTTTGAAGATTATCTACTGGATGTAGGAGCAACAGACACCGCAACGCAGATGCGTAAAAATTTAACGGATGTTATTGAATTTGCAATGACACTGCAGCAATCTCTTACAGAGTTATTAGCACAAGACCCTGAACAGGTTCAACAAGTGCATGACCAACTCAAAAAAGTAACGGATAGTATGAAAGCTGACTTTATTCAGAGTCTAGCATTAGAGTTACCTGCTACATCGGCCGGTGATAATGATTAATTTAAATAAAGCAAAGTCATCAATGAATAAAGCACCCCTAGTAATATTAATAACATCAATTATATTTAGCGCAGCGACTATTGCAGATGACGACGTCTCATTAATAGAGCGCATCAGTGTCATTGGGAATACCGAAAAATTTAGAAAATCTACAGGTTCAGTTACTTTACTAAGTGAAATAGCACTGGAAAAATTTGAATACGATGATATCGGAAGAATTTTAGCCATTGTACCAGGTGTTAATATTCGACAGGAGGATGGCTATGGACTCCGACCTAACATTGGTTTTCGTGGTGTGACACCTGAGCGAAGTAAAAAAATCAATATTATGGAAGATGGCATCCTAATTGGTCCTGCACCCTACTCAGCATCTGCTGCATATTATTTCCCCAACACTACCCGTATGACAGCAATAGAAGTGATTAAAGGACCATCAACCATTAAATATGGCCCAAATACTGTTGCAGGGACTTTAAACCTAGTATCTAGGCAAGTACCTAAAAGCCAAGACGGTGGCGTTGATATTGGATTTGGTACCGATAGCTATGAAAAAATACACGCTTATTACGGAAATACTATTGATGATTTTGGTTTTCTTATTGAGGGATTACACCTTAAGGCTGATGGTTTTAAAGTCTTAGATAGTGGCGGTGACACTGGATTTGATAAATCAGACTTAATGGCGAAGTTTAATTATCAACTTGATGGCAATAATTACGATCAGTTATTTGAGTTAAAACTGTCATACGCAGAAGAAACATCAGATGAAACTTACCTCGGTTTAACTGATACCGATTTTGCTGAAAATCCTTATCGACGTTATGCATCTAGTCAGCTTGACCAGATGAACTGGGTTCATCAACAAGTTCAGATAACCCACCATATTGAATTTTCTAATTTTAATACAACTACTCGCCTTTACAGGAACGACTTCGAACGAGACTGGTTTAAAGTCAACGAATTTATTAGTTCTCAAGGCGGATTTGTGCCAACGCTACAGCAAATCTTACGCGATCCATCAAGTGAACAAAACCTTCCCTATTACCAGACGCTAACGGGTAAAAGAGATAGTACCTTAAGAGAAATATTAGTACTTAGCACGAATGCGCGCGAGTACTACTCCCAAGGTATTCAAATAGACGTTTTATGGGACTTTGCACTGTTTAACTTACAGCATGAAATAGAAGGAGGTATTCGCTTTCACGAAGACCAAATTGAACGAAACCACATAGAAGATAACTTTTTTATTCGCTCAGGTAATTTGCAAGCTACTGGGGAGTCTACAAGATCTACCTCAACTAATACTGAGAACACTCGAGCATTGTCCGTTTACATTCAAGACACCTTAGAGTTTCAAAATCTTAGTTTAACGTTTGGAGTAAGGGGAGAGTCAATTGATAGTTATTACCAAAATCGCGTAATAGGTCGAGAGCAAGATTTTTTAAGAAAAACTAATAGGATCTGGTTACCTAGCATCAGTGCTTACTACGAACTCTCCAAATATGAGGGTATTTTTGCCGGTGTCCATAGCGGATTTGTTCCAACTAGCCCCGTACAAACGCCAGAAATAGAAACCGAAAAAAGTATTAATTATGAACTGGGTTATCGATACGTTAATAATAGCAAAATGATAGAGGTTGTTGGTTTTTTCACTGACTATAGTAACCTTAAAGAAAGTTGCTCAGTCTCTGCTGGTTGCGATACTGACATCGAATTTAATGCAGGAGAGGTAGATATTTATGGTCTTGAACTAACGTTAAGTGATACATACAAACTTAATAGTCAGTTATCAATGCCTTGGTCAATTATTTACACGCATACTGAATCTGAATTCAAAGACACCTTCTATTCAGAATTCACTCAATGGGGATTTGTAAATGAAGGAGATGATGTTCCTTATTTAGCGGATAATATGTTATCTTTTAATTTAGGTCTTACTGCAAACGATTGGCAAATATCTATGTTAATCAGTTACTCTGGAGAGGTGAAAGAATCAGCTCAAACGGCATTAATAGGCGATATTAAAGACTCTGCACTAGCAGGCTTACGGACCGAAGCGTTCACTAATATTGATCTATCTGGTAGTTACGAATTAACAGGTCATAGCCAACTTTATGTAAAAGTAGACAACATCGCTAATACTGCAAAAATGTCTAGTCGACGACCGTTTGGTGCTAGACCGACTAAATCAAGACAATTTCAGATTGGCTATAAGTATAAATTTTAAAAGTTATTTTTTAAAAGAGAGTTAGATGGAAATAATTGATTTACTAAGTAATAGTATTCTGACTTTACCAGGGTATTTGATGGATGCCAATAAACGTATTTTTGGGCTATATTTGCTATCAGCTATTTTGTTAGCAATTCCGGCTTATTTAATTCAAAAACATCACTTTAAATTAGGTGCTTTTAGTCATTATCTGTTCAATAAAAAAATTTGGTTACATCCTTCCGCTCGACTCGATTACAGCTTGTTTTTTGTAAATCGTCTTCTGAAAATATTACTTTGGGCACCTATAGTTTTTACTATGGTGCCAATCGCAATTGGCTTGTCCGATTTACTTGAAAATATTTTTGGCACGTTTACGCCTATCACGAGTAATCAAGTTGTTATCATCAGTAGTTTTACGTTTGTACTTTTTTTACTCGATGACCTCACACGGTTTTTGTTACATCTAGCGATGCATAAATTACCCGTTTTGTGGGACTTTCATAAAGTACATCATTCAGCAATTGTGATGACACCTATGACCATTTATCGAAGTCATCCTTTTGAAAGCTATTTATACGCATGCAGGATGGCACTTTCTCAAGGGATAGCGGTTGGCATGGGGTATTACTTTTTTGGACCAACATTGAGTATGTTTGATGTGCTTGGTGCAAATGTTTTTGTTTTTGTTTTTAATGTCATGGGCTCAAACTTACGCCATTCTCATGTATGGTGGTCTTGGGGCGATATTATTGAATCATGGTTTATATCTCCTGCACAACATCAAGTTCACCATAGTGATAGACCAGTTCACTTCGATAGAAACCTAGGCTCTACCTTAGCTATTTGGGATAGCATGATGGGTACCTTAATTAAATCATCTAACGTTGGCAAAATTCGTTTTGGTATTGGTGGTAAGGATAAAGGGCATCAATCTATTTACCAAGCCTATTTAAAGCCATTTAGCGATAGTCTTTCAAGAATTTCATCTATTAAAAAGTAAGGTAGATATTTATTAATACCCGTTGTCGGGGCAGTCCTCGGTTTAATAATCAAGAGAATATTGAATATTTAACCAGCAATAATAAAATGAAATCATCAAGTCAGATTGGCCACAGTTTTGTAGTTTAGTAAGTATATTCGCCCTGACTCCTTCGGACTTAATTCTGCATTATAGACAAGTAGACTTGTTTGAGTCTACTCATTCATGATGGCACCAATAAAAGCTTGCTTGCACGTATTTTACAAAATATTTTTGGCACAGTTTGCTAACATTATAGATTTGCCGTTAAGGAATCCTTAAACTAATAGCTAATTAATTATATTAGCGGCCATCAAACACTCACTAATAAGCGTTAATAACGTTAGTATTAAATGGTGTTATAACGCCATTGCCAATAATTTTTCATTTTAAGATAGCTGCAGTGTCGATTGGCTATTTGGTCAAAATCGTCATGCAGCATAATGGTATTGATAGCTATGCATATTTTTGACAGTAATTGTTTGTTAGCTAAGGGCTTGTAATGACAAACTAAGCGCGCTAGCGAAGCTTCTAAATAGTAAATATCATTAATAGGTGATTCTCTGGTCATTTTATTTCTCCAGTGCTTTTTAAATTAGTCGTTAAATGAATACTTAAGTTCAGCATAGATTCCCAAAAGGTGCCTCGGGCATTGTTGTCTAGACATCTACAGTTATGGCCTGTTAAGGCGCCAGAGTTAATTAATTGTGCCAACAATAAAGTTGAAATTTCAACTTTGGCTTTACCTTGGTACCCTTCATTTATTTGTTTAGATCCCATTATTTATCCTTAATATTTTTGATCAAATACGCTTATTAAAAATAATAAGTGAAAACAGGCTCAAATGCAAATGATAACCATTATCATTTGTGTCTATTGTTGTTTTCTGCTGCTATTGATATTTTAAGTGAGTTATACAACCTAATTTTATAGAGACCTAATGTAGTTATAATGAACAAAAATAACAGATGGAAATTTTGCGGGTCGAGAGCTATTCAGATGAATTAAAAATAGAAGCAGTTAGTCAAGTTACCGATCGTGGTTATAAATGCCTCCGTGGTTTTACTGGCAATATTCACTAGAAAATCGGTGATATCAAGGTATAAAGCTTACGCCTAAGGATTATGGGTTTAAAAATAGCATAAGGGTGTAACCACCGTTGTACGTTCTGTATTATTTCTTCAATGCTTGGCGACTTAGACTCTCGTCTTATTGGCGATGTATTAGGTGAAGCAAAACGTTTAGTTGATTCTGGCGTTAAAGGGTAGATATTCATTTCACAAGATACTTTTGCTTATAGTGTTGATGTTAAATACAAAACTGACTTTTGGGATGGCATGCCGGTTAAAACACAGATGCAACACTTAGGTGAAGAATTAGCAAAGCGGGGTGGGCGGGGGATACGCCTTCAACATGTTTACCCATATCAACATGTAAATAAACGCATCTTTAAATTAATAAAACGTTCGGTTAGTTCAGCCCCCGGAGTAGAGTGCATTGCTAAATGCGCGTGAAATTTGTCCTGAGTTAGTTATCTGAGAGTTCAAACAGAGTTCAAAGCTTAATTACTTGAAAGTTGAGTGTGTAAAGCTTGCTTGTATGCTGCTATTCCTGGCAATAAAGGCACAATCAATGTTGCGATAAATATCATGGAGATTAATTTCATTAATTCCAGGGTAAAAATATCACTCGTTAAAAATAAACCGAATTCAGCAGCTAACCATGTATCAAGGCTAAAAAGCGCGAGTGATAATACGAGTATTGACATGATAATGGCGAGGGATACTAAAATAACGGCTTCTAATAAAATTAATAGTAATAAGGTAACAGGACTAGCCCCTAACATACGTAATACTGCTATCTCAGTTTGACGCTCGTTCATTGAGGCCAACAACATAGTTGCTAGTCCAAATAAGGATGAAATAAGCACTAGCATAGCTATGATGCGTAGTAAGTTTTCTCCAGTTGCCATCAAACTCCATAGCTCGGTCATAGCAACACCAGGTAAAACCGCCATTAATCTATCTGATGAGTAGTTATTAATCTCTCGCTGTAATCCAAACGTTGATAATTTACTTGTTAGCTTAAGCATTACAGCCGTAATACTTTTAGGAACGGGTGGTAATAGCTCTGGGTTTATAACCAACTTTTTTAATGCTGAAGGAGATAAGTGGATCGCTTCAATTGCACTCAAACTTATGTGAACACTCTTTTTCCATGCGGCAGTGGCTGAAATCTTGATAATAAGGCGGCTGATTGAAATTGATCAATGTTATACGTTTTTTCTGGATCTTCTAAATAATAAGTACTTAAAGCAATACTTTCTCCCTGCATCACTTGCTTTAGGTTAATCGTTGATTCTGCAAAACAAAAGTTAGTAAACAGCAAGGAAAAAAATAATACCAACAAAGGTGTGATTAGCAATGATACTGTTTGAGAGGCTAGCTTTGTAGCATTATGATAGGAGAGCATTAGACAAGTATTCCTTCCATTATTTAAAGGACAATAAATTAGCCTAATCTAATATACAATGTAATATATTAAAAAGGTTTTTAATATATTACATTTAGATTCAGAGGGATAATTCTTTTGAATCGACGCTATTCACCTGTCTATAATGGGTTTATCGTTCTTGAATAGTTGAAAAACGCCTAATGTGCAATGAGATGAACTCTAGGAGTAAAAATGGGGGGCTGTGGATAAACTGCTATAATTAATTTGCTGTTAAAATTTTTCATGCAATATAAATATTAGGACATCGATACTTTATTGATTAAACAGCACCTCTTTATTAGGGGTAATAATCAATAGTAAAGAGGTGTTCAACATAACTGAAGCACGCGGCAAACAAGTAGCTCTTCAAACACATATTGTTATCACTTAGTTCTCGCTGTGTAGGTTGTGCCTTCATCGTCTGTACTTATTATTGGTAAGGCTATTTATATCCTGTAGTGTCTGTGATTAAAATTATTGGATGCCCTGATTTCTTAAGTTAGGTTCATTAGGCTAACCATTATTTTTATTTTGTTATGCGTTTATTTAAGCTCATTGGCTTTTCGGTATCTACCTTGATAGTCAAAAAGTCGGTCTTTAACACGCCAGTAGAATTTTTGTTTTCGGGCAATAACAAAGTCAGGACACGGCAATATGTTAGCTAACTTTAATGCTTGTTCAAGATTAGTCACTTCAAACGACTCAGTAGAGCCCAGTTGAACACTTATTTTAGCGCTAAGGCGTTTAGAAAAGATATCATTAAACGCTTTAACTTGATGCGGCTTAGCGAAGTCAAAGGATTCATTGAGTTCAGCGCCTTGCTCATCATGGTAAGTGATTTTTAACTTCTCAGCTCCTTTATCACTGAGCTTATCACTAACTTTCGTTAAATTAAGACCTGCGCAGCGAATAATTTTTGAATCCTTAAGTTGCAGTGCCTTTTTTAACATATCATCGGGGTCAACCAAGACATTAGTACACTGTAAACAGGTACGAGCAGCTATATCATTTTCACCACCGCAGTGAGGACATTCTTTAAATACAAAACGATAGTCACATTGACGCTCTTTAGCTTGCTCTTGAATCAGTCCTTGGCATCGTCGGCCGTAGTGTTCCACTAAACACCCGTCATCATCACAAATACCCCAAAATAAATTAGGAAATGCACAACTGGGGCAAAAAACTTGAACGGGCTGACTTTTACTATTTGGTTTTTTCTCACCGACTTCGGGATGATAGAGATCAAAATCATTGCCCGTATAGTCAATCACCAAGCAGTCTTTTTTGTTATCACTCAAACGTAGACCACGACCGATGATTTGCTGATAGAGACTAACGGATTGTGTTGGACGTAATATCGCAATCATATCGACATGGGGAGCATCAAAGCCAGTGGTTAATACTGAAACATTAACCAGGTATTTAATTTCTTTACGTTTGAATGCCTTAATTAACTTATCGCGTTCAGTGTTGTCGGTAGCCCCGGTAATTAACGCACTCAATTTGGCGGGTAAATAACTAAAAACTTCTTTTGCATGCTCAACTGTAGCAGCAAAGATCATAATACCTTGACGTTTATCGCCTAACTCGATGACCTGCTCAATAATGCCTTGAGTCACCCGAGGGTTTTTGTTTAATAGATGATTAATATCCGTAGGACTATATTCGCCAGAGGCGTTTGCTCGCAGGTTACTAAAATTATAATGCTCTATGGTGGCATCGACTAATTTGGGTTCAGTTAAATACTGACGTTTAATTAGGTAACGGAGTGGTAGTTCATAAATACAGTGCTCAAAAGGGCGCTTTTCTTCACTTCGCATAAAACCGCGATAATGTTTTTTATAAATCCAGCCCATACCTAAACGATAAGGGGTTGCGGTTAAGCCCAACAATTTTACCTCGGGGTTAACTTGCATCAATTTTTCAATGATTTGTTGATACTGATTACTATTGGACAGCTTGCTTGCTTTTTCTTGTGTTTGCTCTTCGGACTTACCTTTAGGTTTGTCCTTAGCTTTATCTTTAAAGTGTTCATTAGACTGTTCATTAGACACGTCAGGGCTGGCTAAGTTAACTCTATGACATTCGTCAATAATAATTAAAGAGTAGGGCTCACTAAAGTCATCCAGGTTGCGGGCTGCCGATTGTATGCTGGCAAACGTCACTTGGTGCTGAGTCTCTTTCAGTTTTAATCCGGCAGAATAAATACCGGCGGTAACACCATAGCTTTCATATTTTTGATGATTTTGCTCGACCAATTCTTTCACATGGGTGAGTACTAATATTTTTCGCTTTGCCAAGCGAGCGAGCTCGGCAATTACCAGACTTTTCCCTGAGCCTGTCGGTAAAACAATCACCGCAGATTCGTTGGTTTCTCTAAAGTGTTTGAGCACCGAAGAAACAGCTTCTTGTTGATAATCTCTAAGTTGAAAAACTTCCACGCAGTACTGCTGCCTTATAGGGAACGAAAGGCAGCCATAATAGCAAAATAGCGGATAAGTTTAAAATTTAAAGTCAACTTTAAGCTTTCATTTGTTTGCTCAGCTTAATCTAGTTAGTAGGGCTTAAAAAGAAAATACTATGCTGAGTAAAACGGGAAGTATCACTGAGAAGATAGATCCTCGGTAAGATTTTATATCATGTGGTTTTTTTAATTATTATCATTGTTTTACATTTTTTTATCTAAAAAACAAACAGGAGAAAAAATTCTAACAACATACGAATTAAATGGTTCGCTATTTACACCAGCGGAACGCTCTTTTTATGGAATAATAAACCGCGCAGAAAGGGAAGAATAAAAGAAAAAACTTTTTAGCTTGCAGTAGTTTTCTAAAGTGTAGGTACACCGAAGAAATTGAGGTATAACAAGTTGCTCAAGCAGGTCAAATAACAATTGACTGGTTCCGCTTCGCTTCACATTTCAACCAATAATTAAGAGCCTCTTCATGGGGCGTTATATGTCGTCACTTACTCTAGTTAATGTTTTTATCTTTTAGGTTTGTGCTTGTTTTAACTCGTTTTTGTGGTAACTTTAGCGGTAGTAAATATTTTGTATTTTGGTTAAACAGTTCTCGACTCAATAGATTTAGTGAACATTGCTCAACTCCTGCTAAGTTTTATAAATTCTGCTTTCGCTTAATCAGTTTTTTATAAACGGCTCAAATTCTCGGTTAGTCGTAAAGTGCGATAAGTTTTTAATTCTACTCATTTCACACAACAAACCTTGATATTTTTGGTCATTTCAGTGTTTTCTATTACGCAACATCTAACAAGTCAATAAAGCAGAATTAAAACAGTTGGCTATTGCTCGTACTTCGCTTTATTAGCAAACAATTTTCAGCCTCTTTATTGAGGCGTTGGGGTGCATCATGCAAAGAACCATACTTGAGTCATCATTATTTATATTTTTGACTTTCCAGATGGTAATTACAATATTTATACTTATATCTTCTAACGTTGAGTTCACTCTATTTGGTGCTGACTTTGAAGCATATGCTATTTTTGGATCTTTAATCCTATTGAATTGTTATCTAATTTACAAAATGTTTAAGCCAAATGTATTTGCTTTAACTTTAGGTGTAATTTTATATGGTATATATATCTTTGAACTGACATGGTCTGCTGGGTTATTTGCCTTTAGTTTAGGTTTTCAAGTTAACTTTTATTTATTTGAGTATAACGGTATAAATGTAAGTCTTAATTTAGGTAATTTAGTCTTATTTATTATGTTTGCTATAGCATTACAAGAACGACTAAGTTTAAATAAATCGAGTGGGTGCAAACACGCTTAACAAGACGTTCAAACGGACAAAACACAGTTAGTTGTTGTTTGATCCTGAACATTTTAGCAAATCAATTTAGCCGCTTAACGTGGCGTTATATGTTTTTGAGGAAATATGGTGTCACCTGAGTTAATATCTTTTTTGATAATAAATATAGTTTTACTTATCGTTGCTATTGCCTTCATAATCCGAGGAAAATTACTGAGAGACAGGAAAAGTTCCAGTGGTATTTCGGCTTCTAGCAATGAAACCTCAACTGGAACAGCTCTAATAGTCTGTGGGTTATTATTACTGCTAACCGGCATTGTACAAATAGCTAAAATGTTTGTGTGACAACACATATAACAAGCGAACCATGCAGAACGTTTAACTGTTTGCTAGGTTCTGGTTCGCGTCGCATTTCAGCCATCCATTTAAAGCCACTTAATAGGGCGTTAGGCTCAAAGGAAAAACTATGGTTCGTAGTATCATTTTTATTTTGCTGTCGGTAGTAAGTCAGGTAGTTTTTGCATTGGAATATATACAAGAGATCACTGAGCAAGAGATACAAAAAAAAGTATCTACTTTAATGCCTATTGAAAAAAAGAAATATTTTGTCACGGTCAAAATATCAAATCCAGAAATTGATTTGATTAAAGAAACAGATGAAATAGGCATAAAACACATATTGAAGCTTTTGCTCCTGGAGGAATAATAGGGGACGGGGTAGTGACGATTAAAGGAACGTTAGATTATGATCCCAAAAAAGGCGCGTTTTACTTTAAAAAGCCAACTATTGTGAGTTTAGTCATTGATAAAATGCCTAAACGTTTAATCCCTAAAGTACAAAAAATTGCACAGATAGCACTATCAAAAGCAATGGCTGCTTACCCCGTATATAAATTTAAAGAGGGTAATTTGAAGCACAAGCTAGCCAAAGCCGTATTGAAATCATTAACAGTAAAAAATGAAAAGTTAATTTTAACGCTGGGTGTGTTTTAGCCTAACAAGTTACTTAAACCGACAACTCAACAGTTGGCTCGTATTCGTTCCTCTTACATATAACAAACCTAACTTGTTTAATGTTCAACTAGGATATAAAGCACGCTCATATTTTCCTGTATCGATAAAAACACCACAATATGTAGGGTTTTTAATAACCTAAACATATTATATAATAAATAATTAAGTTGAGGAGCCAACAACATGTACATGATAGTAAAGCATACCCATTTAACAATAATTGCGCTGACGTTTATCTTTTTTATTATTAACTTTGCGTTAACGATGAAAGGGTCTGAAAAGGTTAATCATAAATTATTAAAAATTGGGCCACATATTTTATATACCCTTTTTATCTGTACCTTTATATATTTGGTAATAGTAAACCCACTTAACTTGTACCCTTTTGTTAATGGCTGGGCATCATCTAAATTAGCAGGTTTCGTATTCTACGTACTTTCTATTACGCTGGCGCTAAAGTGGGCAAAATCAACCGCGTGGCGCATTGTCGGCTTAATTAGTGCTGTCTTTTGGTTAATCATGACCGCGCGACTTGGTTTTGCTGATCACATCAAAATAAAAGGCAGCAGCGAAAGTACTAATGCTTTTATTGAGTTAACTCAGACTTCGTTAACTGCTATTTGCTAGTCTTTTCAACCCGAGCAAAAGGAACGTTTTAATATCAGTTAGGTTACTAACTGTAAGAACTATTGATTCGTCTCTTAATTTATCACCACCTAAAGCGCCAAAGCTTTGGGTATGGTGTTAAAGCCTTAGGTAGTTAAAGCAGCGTAGTGAGCCTGATATAACTATTTTAACCTCCATGAGGCGTTTACTGCAAAGGTCTTATTGATACCCAGTGTAGACATTAGCGATAAATGTTTTGCCCTATATTTTTAATGTTTATTTCTATCTATAGGACTTGAAATTCCAGAAGAATGCTGACCTATAACATGTGTGTAAATTTGAGTTGTTTTGACATCACTATGGCCCAACAATTCCTGTACAGTTCGAATGTCGGCACCATTTAATAACAGTTGAGTAGCAAAGCTATGTCTAAAAGTATGTGCAGTAACATGCTTATGGATTTTTGTTTTTTTTACTGCACTTCTTAAAGCCTTACTTAACGCAGTCCAGTGTAAATGGTGCCTACAAAAATAACCGTCAGTTGGGTGTTGGCATCTAATAGTAGAGGGAAATATATATTGCCATTTAAACTCTGTAATCGCATAAGGGTATTTACGGGCTAGTCCCGCAGGTAGACTGGTTTTTCCTTGCCCTTCGGCTAAGTCTTTCAAGTGGATATGCTTGACCCTACTAATTTGATCTTTTAATGGTTCGATAAGTGAGCTGGGTAAAAGTGTCATTCTATCTTTCGAACCTTTACCACGAAAAACATAAATAGCGTTTCCAGAAAAATCAATATCCTTTACCCGTAATCTTAATAGTTCTGCTTTTCTTAACCCACTTCCATATAGCAAACTAAAAATAAGGTGATGTGGGTGTTTTAATTGATTAATAATTGCTATTGCCTCTTCATTAGATAATACCGTTGGCACTCTTTTGGGTGCCTTAGCTCTTACCGTATCCCTTAATAGTGTTAATTCTCTTTGGAAGACATGCTTGTACATAAAGACGATAGAGCAAAGGGCTAAATTTTGGGTGGATGAGGTAACTTTTCTTTCCACAGCAAGGTAAGTGAGGTAATTACTAATTTCTTCTTCTCCCATATCTTTAGGGTGACGCTTTTGATTAAACAGAATGAATTTTTTTATCCATAGCAAATATGTTTTTTCTGTTTGTATGCTGTAATGCATAGTACGAATTATGTGACGAATACTTTCTTAAAATGGAGACGTAGACATTATCAATAACCTATAGCTGTGTATTTATACAGTTGTAGTTGTTGATTAAATAAAAATCAAATTTTTTCGAGGTGTGTTACTAGGACGTATTAGTAACACAGTATTTATTATAATAAATACTTAATATAACCACTTAAGCACTTGAATTTAATGTTTTTTATTTTATTTATGAGTAGGGCGTGTTACTGAGAGGGCTTAGTAACACGCTTGATTATGCATATAATTTAGTATTACTAGTTTCTAATGCGTTGAATGTGTGGGATATTAATGTAAATTACATGTTATTTATGTTGCGCATGTTACTAAGACGTATTCATAATAAGCTGTTATAAATACGGGTAAGTTATTCATAATAAAGACATTCATGAATCAGATTAATATCCAACACTTTAAACATCCTTATGCCGAATTTGTGCTTGGCTCATATGACGGTAAGCTTTGTCTTTGTGA